>JAAUYA010312330.1_pt1 | contig 34675 bp, 32 predicted proteins | sample 7278161 | NCBI WGS metagenome assembly JAAUYA01 (sample SAMN14350120, study PRJNA611818) | marine sediment metagenome | isolation source: surface marine sediment (3m) | place: French Polynesia: Moorea | collected 2018-08
CTAGTACCGCTACGCGGAAGTCAAAACTCAAAACTCAAAAGTCAAAAGTATGATTCAGTAAGGGTTTCCCTTGTTTTGAATGGTAGAAGGACTTACGCCGTCGTGTACTAGGTGAGTTGTTAGTCTACTTTACGAAAAGCCGCAAAGAAAGGGATCTAATACCAAAGGACTGCTAGGAAGCGATCGCATCCATACTCTTTTACGTAACTAGTGGTAAAGTGCATAAATGAAACGGGAGTTTAAAATTCTTATAAGTACCGAAAAACAAGGCTTTTTCATTCTGCATTCTGCATTCTTAATTCTGCATTCCACCACTAGCTAATATACTTAATCCTAAGGATACTCTGCCTCACTACTGTTCCACCCCACCACTAACTGCTTTCCCCTGACTTCGTTTAAGAGGGCAACTCCTGAATCTTCCTTGGGCAAGTTTTTTTGAGTTTTCGCTAGTTCTTGCGCTTGATTCATATCAAGTGTTTTATGTTTATATGCTTACTTACTAATATTTTATCACAAAAATTGAACAATTGTCTTGACTAAAAATTATTAATGTGATATTAGGGGGCCAATTGTTGGCATCTATCTGTCTAAAACAATTAATTTGGGAGGGTTTCAATATTTAAAATCGTGTCAAGAACAACCGACGCTTGATACACAAATCGACAAATTTGTCAAGAATATGTTAATATAGTTTATAAAAGAGGTTTTAGTTATTTGTTCACTAGACTATTTGTTCACTTAACTATTTGTTCAAAACGTGAACTTATCTGCAAGTGATTTAGATAGGTTGAGTGAAATATAAACTTACCAACCTGCAGCCGAGAGTAGATTATCCCTGAGCTCAACCCTTTTTGCTAGTTACTTTTTTTTGGCAATGATAGGGGTTGAGCAATTTTGCCAGAAGAATCTGACTCCGGCAAACTTCAGAAAATGATTTAAGTTTACAAGGAGGTACGACTATGTTACCCAAACTTCCCGATTTCTCATTAAGTATGGAACAACAGTTTGACTTGCATAAGTATCAGCAGCTAGTCCAGGATATCCCGCGTCATGAATTGGAGAAACTCTTTATTCAGGTAGTTCGCCTCAAGATGGCTCAGGAAAATCTAGCTAAGGGAGTAATTAAAGAATGCCTGCTCAGAGAAGCTGTTCCTGAAGGCTTTAATACAGCCTAAAAAAACTTAACGTAGTATCGATCGCGCAAAACTCTGCGCATGACTTTATTAGAGGCAGTGCGAGGTAGTGCCATGACGATCTCTAGGTGGCGAATTTTGAATAAGGGATTGAGATGTTGTTTAATTGCTGACTGGAGAGAAGTCATGAGTATGTCTTTGTCTGATTGCAAGTGGGGTGCAACTACCGCATAAATTACTAATTGACTCGGTCCCCCTTGAGGAGGAGATATAGCGATCGCAGCAGTCTCCCAGACACCCTCGACAGCATTGAGGACTTGTTCAATTTCTGCTGAACTGACTTTGATCCCACCCAAATTCATCGTATCGTCGGTACGACCGTGGGCGCGGTAGTAAGAATTAGGCAGACGTTCAATATGGTCACCATGACGGCGCAGAGGAAGAGAGGAGGTATCTGCGCCTACCTTCGTTGAGGGTAGAGAGGGAGTATTCGCAAAATAGACCTGGTGGTGGTCTTTATTTAACAATTCAGTGGATAATCCTAGGGAAGGGGGGATAATAAATACTTCTCCCTTATCAGCAGGAGAACCTTGCTCGTCAAAGATAGCCAAATCTAGCCCCAACGCAGGGGTAGTAAAAGTAGAGGGAGCGCAGGGTTGTACTAGGGTACCAGTAATATATCCGCCACCAATTTCCGTACCGCCACAGTATTCAATAATCGGTTTATATCCAGCCAAAGACATGAGGAAGAGCATATCCTGGGGCGTAGAACACTCCCCTGTGGAACTGAATGCTTTAATTGTACTCCAATCCAACCCTTGCATACAGGAAGTCGCTTTCCAAGTGTTTACCAAACTAGGCACTAACCCCAGCATAGTCACCCGCGCATCTTGAACAAACTGACCAAATTCTCTGCCAGTAGGTGCTCCGTAGTAGAGAGCTATAGTTGCCTGATTGATGAGACTAGCGTAAATTAGCCACGGTCCCATCATCCATCCTAAATTGGTCGGCCAAGCTACCACATCTCCTGCATGGATGTCATGGTGTAGATGTCCATCCACCGCACATTTGATGGGAGTAGTTTGAGTCCAGGGAATGGCTTTCGGTTTTCCTGTAGTGCCAGAGGAAAAAAGGATATTGGTATGAGCATGAGGCTCGCGAGGAAGAGCATCGAAATACTCTTTAGGACTAAGAAAATCAGCCCAATTTAGATCCTGCTGACGCAATTTAACTGATAGAGACGAATTATGTGCCAGCACGATCGCTTGAGGCGCACCTGCATCCATGACTTTGTTGTAGAGAGGTAACTGTTTGCCGGCGCGGAGGATGTAGTCTTGGGTAAAGATTGCTTTAGCTCCAGATAATTTCAAGCGGGTGGCGATTTCGGTCGCAGCCAAACTGTCGGCGATCGATACTACTACCCCACCAGCTTTAATAATTCCTAAGTAAATAGCTACAGATTCAGCATTCATGGGCATGGCAATGGCGATCGCCTCACCAGGAGAAAAGCCCATATCCAGTAAACTATTAGCAACTCGATTGGTTAGAGTCTCAAGTTCTCCATAGGTGAGAGTAGATAGAGAGCCTCCTTCCTTTTGAAAAATAATGGCAGTCTCATTTTGAGGAGCCTGAAAACAGCTTTCGACAATATTCAGGCGGGCACCTACCAACCATCGAGGCAATTCGATTCCCTGAGAGAGATCGAGAATTTGAGTGTATTTTTCTTGAAATTTAATATTCAGTTGTCGAATCATCACCTGCCAAAACTGAGCACGATTTTGTACTGACCAAGTATGCAGTTCTGAGTAAGAAGCTATCTTTAGCTCCTTCATCAAAGCTGTGATATTGGTAGCCTGAATCTGCTCGTCAGAAGGAAACCAGGCTGGCGGAGGACCTTGGCTCGAATTCCAGTCGGAAAATGCGGTCTGGTAAAGAAGTTCGTGTAAAGAAAAAGGGTAATCAGGTTTGAGTATTTCTCGGCTAAAACGCTGCCAGCATTCTACGCTGGGGAGAGAAGCGAGCCACTGATTAATCTGAGGTAGCATTGCGGCGGCTATTGTTTGGTTCACGCCACACTTTACGATTTGTTGGAGCGACAGTTGCTTTGCCATAGCTATTAACCTCTCTGAGATATTTAATTCGGGTCTGCTATCACAATAAATGGTTATATATTCTTATTTAGTTAGTTGCCCTAAATTTATTATCTCCTATCCAACAGGATTTTTGAGGCAGGAGGTTTTGACGTTAGCAGATTGGTAGCGAGGCGATCGCCTTCAGACAACCAGAAAAAGTTAAAGAGATCCTCTTGGGCAATCTCTTCGGGAAAGCGGTTGAGACGCTCATGATCTGCCTCAGTTAAAAAGTGAACTGGCATGAGAACAACTACGATCGCCTGATCTTTTAGAAGAGTTCTATGATGCTATTTTTGAGCGATCGCCCCACGACAATACCAAAACCCTTTTTCAGATTTTTTTGGTGCACCTGCGGTATATTACATTTGATTTGGTTTCATGGGTTATTGCCACAAACCCTACGAGATCGGCTGATTTTTCTCGAGAAACATCTCTCGGAGCGTAAATCTGTGCTGAACCAAGCCTGCTACTTTTGGGAGAATCCGATCTGTACGCATCCATTAGTATCGACGGGAATCTGATAAAAATATACATCGAATTCCATGGAATTATCGTCGGGCAAAAATCTGACAGAATTAAGCTTTGGAACAAACCACAAGTCCATGCTGCAACTTTTCATTGGATACCACGTTGGGACAGGGACAAGATGCATGATTGCTCTCGTCATTTCCTCGTACAGTCCATCGATCCACGCAGAAGGATAGACCCCCTGTGTTACTTCCTTCCAGCGCTCAATCAGACTACCCAATGTCGTATCAGTATCAGCAGCAATATAGGCGTAATCAAAATGCATGAGCACTCCTCCAAATGCCGCTCTGACTATAGCCTTTTCAGGAATTATGCGGGAGGCTATTTCAAAAGCAGCACGCCTTTCTTTTTTGATGATTTCCTGGACACAATCATAATGCAAAGAAATCCGAATCATGTCCCCACGAAGTATTTCCTCTCTTAATTTAGTGGGTATTTTTTCGTTCAATGTTTCGAAGAGATCCTGACTCAATTCTTCGATCTTTAAATCGCTAATGTCCGGAGAAAATGCCTGACTGAAACCGGGGAAAAAGCTTGGATCTCTATAAAATTGATGAGTAAATTGTCGTATGCCGTCCGGAGTGACTCTAACCCTTTCCTGATCGGTAAACACCTTCGGGGCATCCTGCGTACACTGAAGTACGATTATCCTTTTACTGAAAGTGCCCGGCAGCGGTTCCATCGCTAAACCACACTCATACATAGACCAGGACCAATCACGATTAGCAAATGTGTAGACAAGAATCAAGATGTTTGCGTCTGACAGTTTACTCCTCAGCTCGCTGTACACACTTTGTCCCACTCTCAGTCCTCTTCCTGAATCAGATGATAGGAATATCTCTATCTCACCTCCGCCCCAGATTTGTAACACTCTGCTAAGGGCATTGGCTATTCCACTATCCTCGTGCCTATGGATGATGAATATCGAGCGTCGAGCAAATGTAGGTTTTTGAACTTCGGGTCTTGATGAAGCCGTAGGTAGTGATTTGATCCGCCTAGCAACCTTTCGAATGGCGGCTTCTGGTGGAGCGAATCTCACCATCTCTTGGACGATAAAACTATAGGCATGGACTAAATCATCAGATCGTGCTGACCCCGTTTCACGTACGGCTACTCGCTCTTGAAAAGCATAGAAAGGAACATGTGGTACTTTCATTTGCCAGAGGGGTTCTACGTCACGCCTCCGTCTAGATCGCACGAGTTCTCCAAATTTTGTTATAAACTCCTGTCTAAATTCATTAAGAATGATAGTTTCCGCTCGGTCCTCAACTCTGGTGGGAACGACTAATATCTCCAGAGGTCTGTCAGACCGTAGCTCTTTAACTTCTTGAGCCTTGAAGTTGAGGGCCATCATGTAGGTTCCATCGATGTTTTGAGTATTCGGAGAGCAAAACATCACTACCACATCAGCCAGTTGGTAGGTACAAACACCTCCCATTTCTGTAACACCAGTTCGGCTATCAATTAAGACAATGTCAGCTAATTCTTGAAACCGTTGCCGTAGCCATTCGAAGAACAGTTCACCCTCCCAGTTTTGATAAAAATCTTGCCAATCGAAAGTGTTCACAAGATTTGCGTATCGGGAAAAATGCCGACCTGCACGCCTACCGGCTGGTATCAACCAGGTTCGTCCCTTACCACGCACACCGGGATAAATTTCTTGAAGATATTGTTCAATCCCAGGCAGCGGTAATGAGTCTTCTGCTGTTCCTTTCCCTGTTTCACTCCTAGGCGGTTGTGTCATTCTAAGCTTGTAATCCTGGAGCATGTCGATGACACCCTTATGGCCTAGAGTATCCTTAGTCCGCTGAGGAAAGTACGTGTTGAGTCCTGGAGCTTCAAGATCCCAATCCACCATTAGCACATTGGCACCTGCTTGACGCAATAGCTCCGCCACATTAGCCAACGCCATCGTGCGCCCCACACCGCCTTTATAAGAATAGAACGTGTAAATCATGCCGTCTCCACCCGTCCAAAGACTACCTTGTCGATGCCAGCCGGCTCACCTAGCTCAGCGCGCATCTTTTTCCTTCTGGCGGGGGATGCTGTTAGCCCTTGAACCTTCTCCGCCGTTTCCGGCAGAGTAAAGAAAAGCCATCGATTTAGAGCTCGCACGTCGCTAACGCCAAATTCGCAAAGCTTATCGAGTTCTACAGCAAAGCGGTCAAACGCCTGTTGCATCTCAGGGAATATTTCCTTTTCAAAAAGCTGATTGATGGATTGTATATCAGAGGCAACAGGAGAGATTACTGCAATGGAAATTCGCTTATTTCCTCCAAATTCAGAGCGCAAAAGCTTTCTACGCAATAGAGGATGAAACATCGAAATAGCATCGAGGATTAGCACATATCCAAAGTCACGTAGCTGACGCCAGATTCTTCCACTCTCGGTAATATCATCAGAAAAGAATTCCGTAGAGAAAAATTGAGGTGAGATTAGGGATGGATCCTGCATGAACTGGACATCTTGCCGGAGCCGCTTAACAACCCCTTCAAGAGTGTCTGGACGCTTCACAACCTCTGCAATAATATCTCGAATAGTTGCACCGCTTGCAATTGGTGGTCGCCAGTCTTCCCTGGCTGGTCCATAGAATTTCGAAATATCATCTAGGCCTTGCTCTAACAAGATTTCTATGAGGCTTTCAAATCGCTCACGCTCAATCAGAGCTATAGTATGGTCATCAAAGACTTCCTTTGAGAGCAATTGGTTGACTTCCTGCTGATTCATCGCAAAGACCACAAAGGGGATTACAATTGCTCTAGCTCTGGTACTTTCTTGGACTTTGTCGAAAGCGGAAATTATACGACTGAGTTGCATCTCACGCTGTTCGGGCACAGTAAAGTCGGCATGGGTAAGCATACGGATGCGAGGAGGCAATTGACATTTTTCTAGCATTAAGGGCAGCAACTTAGTTTTTCGTCCAGCTGGGTCAGATGTACCTACCAGTAAGCTTTCAAATTCTGTCCACTCGCTATCCATCCAGTTGGGGGTAAGCACTAACAACGTTTTACGGCTGTTCTCCACAGCGTGCTCTATGTTGACCACACTGGGCACACCTACGTCGAAGTCACGATCATCTATGCACACTGCAAACTTAGCGTCTTCTAATTTAGGTAATAACCAATCATGGACCCAGTCTCCATCCTCGTGACTGTAGCTGATGAATACATCGTATTGGTCAAGCATCTTTTTCACTCTTTGCGCTGCTGTGATAACCAGTCTCACTTTGTCTGTTGCTCATGCCGTCTAACGGTCAAGCTCAACCGCAACCACTACGTGGCACGGTTAGCTTATTTATCTTTACTTTTGGCTGTCGGTTGCAGCGACAAGATTAGTCGAAGCACTCAACGCCGAAATATTAAGCTTTTATCAACACAATTATTGTGCTGCCGATTAATCTATATATTCAACTGCACTCTGTAGTCTAGCACTCATATAATGTCTAAATCACTATATTTTGCTATTTAGTAATGATTATAAAAGGCAAAAACCGCATTTTGCCATCTAATACACATTTTGTTACATTTACCGCACTTTGCCATCTAGTCACGTCAATCTGGGAATAATGATGATTCATTGGCGATCGAGACGAATAGCCTGTTCCAAAGCAGCTCTTTCTCTGGCTCTATGGGCATAGGGTTGAAGTTGACTCACATTACAACCGGTGAGCAAACATAGATCCTCCAAACTCATTCCCCTCATCAGCATTTCCACACGCCAAGTCTGTTGAGCTTGCTCAATAGTAGGCGATCGCCCTTCAGGAGTGAGCAATTTCCCCGTCAATTCTTGCCAGAGCTGCCGCAACTCAGTTTCCGACATCGGTTCACCAGCTTGATTAATAAACAAAGCCGGCTCGCTATCTTGGCGGCTTTTCAGCCATTGAGTCAAGGGATTGCGTTTGTAAGAACCATAACGCTTGCCCAAAATCCATTGATTGAGGGGAACTTGCCTTACCGAGCCTTGAGCGATCTGCAATAGCTGTGCTTTAGTATCGCTGACATAGTGCGATCGCTCCAATCTGACAATTTCTTCTGAACTCAGCCCAGCTCCAAACAGCACATAGAGTAAGGCATACTCTTGCAAACCCAGCTTTTTAGAGTGTTGTAGTAGCGAATGGACTAAACTAGCCGGTAGATCTGCAACTTTCTCGACAGTGGTTTCTTGTCTTAGCGAAGAAGCCCCATTTGCCCCTACCTCAGATTTAACTAAGCTAGCAGCATTGCCTCTTGATTCCGGCAACTGAGATATAGCTCCCTGCAAAAATAGCGTAACCAAATTGTCGACAAAATCCTCGCGATTTTGCCAGAGTTCGTGGAAGTCGCTGGTAAATTCGATTACGGCATACCCCAATAACATGCCATTGAGTAAACTGGCTAGCTTTTCTGGGGTGAGATTGGCTTGCAAATGCCCACTGGAGAGGATAGTTTCTAAATATTGGGCAACATAGCGATTGGCTTGCGTCAAGCCGCGACCGAGTGCTTTACGATTTTCAAAAGGGTACTCTCCTGCTTCCCCCACCACTGAACGCACCACCTCAGGAACTCGCTCTAGAGCTTGTAAGCAGGCATGGGCGTAGTCTTTGAGTGCCCGATCAATAGGGCTTGTCTGAGCAGCCTGCCCAATTAAAGTCTTACCCAGATGCTTAAAGACAGCAGATTCTTCAATCACTGCTAAGAGCAATCCATGCTTATGACCAAAATGACGGAATAGCGTTACTTCATTAACTTGGGCTAATTCAGCAATCTGCTTGGTGGTAGTATGGGTAACTCCCTGAGAAGTAAATAACTTAAGTGCTGCTTTAATTAAACGCTGTCGTGTGGAATTCCTTTGAGAGGGCATAAACAAAAATGCAAGTAACACTTGCACAAAAATCAAATTGTTGTTAAGCTAAAAAATGTAAGTAACACTTACATTTGCTTTTTCTATTCTAACTGTCTTATTTAACAATCTCAAGTTTCAGTCAGTTTATATAGATTTGAGCTAATCAAAGAGTGTGTGATTGGCGCACTAGTGCCGCTGCGCGGAAGTCAAAAGTCAAAAGTCAAAAGTCAAAAGTCAAAAGTCAAAAGTCAAAAGTACTATTAAATAAGGCTTTTGGTCTATTGCCAACTCCCGTTTTATTTCCGCACTCCACCACTAGTTTAGTTCTTACTAATCAAAAGGATATTTTATGACCGCAAATACTATTTTAACTTCCCCTGAAGCTGAGCAGTCCCTCAAGCTGAAATGGATTAATGTCGCCTTTTTTGGAGCGATGCACGGATTGGCTCTATTAGCTCCCTGGTTTTTTTCTTGGTCTGCACTGGGAGTGATGATATTGCTGCACTGGCTCTTCGGTAGTATTGGCATTTGCCTGGGATATCACCGACTTTTAACTCATCGGAGCTTACAAGTGCCTAAGTGGTTGGAATATATCCTCACAACTATCGGCGCAATGGCGCTTCAGGGCGGGCCGATATTTTGGGTGGCCGGACATCGGCTACATCACGCTCATACTGAAGATATCGACAAAGATCCCTATTCAGCCCGACGAGGCTTTTGGTGGAGCCACATGCTCTGGCTGTTTTACCCGCGTACAGAATTCTTTGACTACCAAGCTTACAGGCGGGTTGCTCCTGATTTAGACAGAGAGCCCTATTACCGCTGGTTGAACCGTTACTTTCTACTGCTTCAAATTCCTGTGGCAGTCTTACTATACTTTCTGGGAGGTTGGTCTTTTGTTATCTATGGAGTGTTTTTGAGAGCAGTCTTGCTCTGGCACAGCACTTGGTTGATCAACTCTGCTACCCATATGAGAGGCTACCGCACTTTTGACTCGGAAGACAATTCCCGTAACCTCTGGTGGGCTGCACTTCTTACCTACGGAGAAGGCTGGCACAACAACCATCACTCTCATCCCCGTATAGCCAAAGCCGGTTTGAAATGGTGGGAAATTGACATGACTTGGTGGGCCATTTCCCTGCTCAAGACGTTGGGTTTAGCCAAGAAGGTTGTGCTTCCCTAGTGTTCTTACTATTGAGTTTCCCCGAGGTTAAAGAGAAAAGGAACACTTCCTTGCTCTTTGCCTCCCATGACTAATACCTGCGGCATTTGGGAACCTCCTTGCCTCCAGGCTTCAATGGCTTCTTTTTGCAGTACTAATTGCCCTCCTTGTGCTTTGAGAGTTTCGGCCAAAAGTCTTTGTGCTTCTGCTTTTCCCTGAGCGCGATTGATTTCTGCTTGCGCCTGTTGCTCTGCTTCTTGAGCTACATAGATAGCTCTTTTAGCTCTCTGTTCGGCGATTTGTTTCTCCTCTACTGCCCTGGCAAACTCTGGGGAAAATTTCAAATCAACTACACTGGTATCGAGTACGATGATGCCATACTTTTCTAGCCTCTCATCTAGGGCATCATCAAAATCTTGCTTGAGTTCATCTCTTTTGGTGATTGCTTCTTCCACTGTCCTCCTTGCCGCAGCAATTTTAAAAGATTCCTGAGTTTGGGGCGCAATAATTTTAGAGACAACGTTTTCCAAGGTTCCTTGTTTTCTGCGGATTTCCACTACTTGTAGTGGATCGAGGCGGAAGTTGATCGCAAAACTAGCTGATAAATCCTGAAGATCTTTGGTGGAGCTTTGTGCTGGCACTTCAAACTTTTGCACCGTTACATCATAGACATTGACAGTGGAAACAAAGGCCGGTTTTAGATGCAATCCCTCGAGCAAGGCTCCATCTCTAGCTTTTCCTAAGATGCTCAGGACTCCTGCTTGGCCGGGATTAATAATCGCAAAACTATTAAACCCAATCAAGAGGATTAAAGCCGCCAAGATGGCGGGTATTAAAGTTTTACCGCTTATATAAAATTCATCTTTCAAGTGTTTATCTCCTCTTGAATCAAAGTATAGAGATTTAGATTCGGTGACAAGCCCAACTGGTTCTATAGAGTGTTGAAGAGTTAGTCAAATAACCAAAAATATTTCCCAATCATTTTACTTTAACATAGAATAGTTTGTAAAATGCTGATAATTTATCAAAAGGCGATCGCCCCAAGAAAACTGCAACAAATAGACTACAATGTACAAAAATCAATTGCTAAAGTTTATAATATTTTCAGGTCTTTTGCTAGGAGCAGCTTTGGTTTTATTACCTTTAGCTGTAGTTTTCTTGACTTCTTTCAGTTCTTCTGGTGTAGTTTCTCCCTTATCTACTTCCCCTCAACCTTGGTTCACTTGGGCAAATTACCAATCTGCCTGGAGTCGGGGTAATTTCCTCGTCGCTTTTGCTAATTCTACTCTAGTGGCGATCGCCGTTACCTTTTTTCAAATTACCACTTCTAGTTTAGCTGGCTATGCTCTAGCTAGATTAAAATTCTGGGGTAGAGAAGCAATTTTATTGATTATTCTGGCTACTTTAGTTATTCCTTTTCAGGTCTTAGTAATTCCTATTTTTTTAATTCTTAAATGGGGCAATTTAATTAATACTTATTGGGCCTTAATTTTACCTACTGCTGCTAACGGCTTTGGTATTTTCTTGATGCGTCAATATTTTTTGACTATTCCGATTGAATTAGAAGAAGCGGCAACTTTAGATGGTGCAAATCGCTTGAAAATTATTTGGCATATTCTCTTACCTTTAGCCAAACCAGCCATAATTACTTTGTTCCTATTCACTTTTATTGGGGAATGGAATGATTTGTTTAAGCCTTTAGTTTTCACTAATACTCCTAATCTAGTTACAGTTCAATTAGCTTTAGCTGCATTTCAGGAACAATTTACCAGTAATTGGTCTTTGTTAATGGCGGCAGTAGTAATTGCAACTATTCCCGTAGTCTTGTTATTTTTAATTGGTCAAAAGCAATTTATTCAAGGAGTTGGTTCAACCGGATTAAAAAACTAATGTCATTATAGGGAGCACAAAACTTGCAAAGCTTTGATGGAAGAGAAAGGAACGGTTAAAAATTTAGAGAACTGAACTGAACTAAATTGAACTGCATTGAATTATATTAAACAAAATACCAAAAAAACTCCATTTTTATTTTTTTTATTGAGAATAAAAGAGAATATTCTCATATATTTTAGAACTTTACTTAAAGAAATAAATTTATTACTATTTAATTAGGAAGTTTTTTTCGCTCACCCATAGTTAGGACTTAAAGGAAAGAGTCTGGAATGTTTCCTAAAATTACCGGAATCGACTTGAAGTTCCGATCACAATTCACTCTATTTCAGGGAGAAACATATATGAACTCATTCGAGGTTAAATGTTACGAGAAAACCTATCAAGATCCCCAATATTGGGATGATGGCTCATCTACCTCTGTTGTGGAGCGGCAGCAAATGTGGGCAAAGTGTCGAGCTATGACAGACCACTTCTATGAGGAACTAATAGCTCGTGGATATCTAGTTCCCAAATCCTCACTCTAGGAGATGAAACAATGATTACATTACTTAGTCAGCATCAATTATTAATCCTCTTGTTAGTAGGATTAATATCCATACAATTTTACCTGAGAAAGTTAGAGAGAATATGGCAATTATCAATCAATGACATTGACTGTGAACCTAAGAAGAGCAAGCGCGAAGAGAGATAATTGAGAAATAAGATTTAGTTTGCTTTTAGTTAACACATCAAATGCTAAACATTATCAAGCTATTTTAATCAAGACTGGCTCGAAAAAACTTGCTTAGGCGTAAGAAAATGGTCGCGCTTGGGATTTTTCTGGCTTTTCTGCTTTGACATCTAGCTATAGTGCGATCGCTAGTTGGTTCAACGGGATTAAAAAACTAATGTTACCTTCGTGAGTTAGGATGGAAGTTAGAGAAAAATCAAAGATTTTTGATTAACGACTGCTCTATTTTGGATTTACGAATAGGAATTGGAATAATCCAAAATCGATTGACTGTTTAAATTGCCGAACAATATTCTGTATCAATACAAATGGTAAAACACCAGCATGAGCAATCAAAAAAAAGAACATCAAGCATACCTGAAGCAGATTCAAACCTTGCAACAAAAAGAAAGATTGCTGCAATTAGTTCTAGACAATATCCCTCAGCTAATTTTTTGGAAAGATAGAAATTCTGTTTTCCAAGGTTGCAACTATCGCTGGGCCAAAGAATCAGGAATTGGTAACCCTGAGGATATTATTGGCAAGACAGAACAGGATCTATATAATCTATACATCAGTAAACAAGATAGCGAGCATCGATTCGAAGATCTAGAAAAATATCTAAACATAGATCGTGAAGTTATTGAAAGTGGCAAGAGTTACTATGAGCTGGAGTACAAGTCTTGCAAAGATACTTGGTTCGACACTAAAAAAATCCCCATCCAAAATGCGGACGGAAAAATTGTCGGCATTCTGGCTACGATAGAGGATATAACTCAACGCAAAAAAGCTGAGGAAGCCCTAAAAATTGCCGAGGAAAAGTATCGTAGCATCTACGAAAATGCAGTAGAAGGAATATTTCAATCAAACCCGCAAGGGCATTATCTCAACGTCAATCCAGCCATGGCACGGACATTTGGATACGAATCTCCCCAAGAAATGATTGCCAGCATCACCAACATTGAAGAACAGATGTATGTCAACTCTGAGGAGCGTAAAACCTTCAAAACTTTGATGGAAAAGCAGGGAACAGTTAAAAATTTAGAATATCAAGCCTATCGCAAGGACGGCAGCATCATCTGGGTACAAGAAAATAGCCGCAGAGTTGAGGACAACCAAGGTAACCTCCTCTATTATGAAGGTATTGCCATCGATATTACCCAGCGTAAGCGTGCGGAGGAAGAAAGGATCAAATTTACGCAAGAGTTGGCTCTCAAAAATCTCGAATTGCACGAAGCCAGATCCCAACTGTCTGAGTACAACCGTACCCTGGAGCAAAAAGTGAAAGAACGTACTCAAGAGCTCTCACAAACTCTTGAAATCCTCAAAGCCACCCAAGCCAAACTGATTTTTGAAAACGAGCTACTTAAAAGTGCCAAGCAATCTTCAACTTTTGACTATCAAGTAGGGGGAAGTTTGCCGATGGACGCTCCCACCTACGTGGTGCGCTCTGCCGATCGCTACCTCTATCAGGCTTTAAAACAGGGAGAGTTTTGCTATATCTTCAATGCCCGGCAAATGGGTAAATCTAGTTTGCGCTCTAAAATAATGCACAAGCTTCAAGAAGAAGGATTTGTTTGTGCGGCAATTGATTTGACAGATATAGGAACTGAAGATATTGTCCCAGAACAATGGTATGCTGGCCTAATTGTCGAGCTAATTAATCGGTTTAAACTATCGGAAAAATTTGATATTTATTCTTGGTGGGAAAAGGTTGATTTTTTGCCTCCAGTTTATCGTTTTAAGCAATTCATCACCGAAGTTGTTCTCAAAGAAATTGAGCAAAACATCATAATTTTTATTGATGAAATTGATAGTATTTTGAACTTAAACTTTGACGTCAATGATTTTTTTGCTCTCATTCGTTCTTTCTATAACAGCCGCGTCGATTTTCCCGAATATAATCGTCTCTGTTTCGTGTTGCTGGGGGTAGCTTGCCCATATCCTCTAACTAAAGACTATAAAAAAACTCCTTTCAATATAGGTAAAGCCATAGAGCTAGAACCTTTTCAAATTCATGAAGTTGAACCTTTGGCAAGAGGATTGATTGATAAATGCTCTCGTCCTCAAGTGGTACTGAAAGAAGTGTTGACTTGGACAGGCGGACAACCTTTTCTGACTCAAAAAATTTGTCACCTGTTGCTTAACTCTCCTCAGAAGATTGCTAAAGGGCATGAAGCTCATTGGGTAGATGTGATAGTAAAGTCTAAGGTGATTGAAAATTGGGAATATCAAGATGAACCCCAGCATTTCAGAACTATTAGAAATCGTCTAACTAACAATGAAGTTTCTGTGCGTCAAATGCTGAAAATTTATCAAGACATTTTGAACGGCAAGAAAATTCCTGCTAACAACGAACCAGAAACAGAGCAGTTAATTTTATCAGGATTGGTATTAAGGAAACAGGGAGTACTGAAAATTTACAATACTCTCTATCAAACTATTTTTAATCAAGAGTGGAGCGAAAAAACTTTATCTCAAATTGCTGTTTGAAGATGACAAGGGCAAATAATCTTTGTAAGGGGCAATTTCCTCTAAATTAAGTTGCAAAAATTCTGCTAGAGTGCGATCGCGTTTGGCTAGCTCATATAAAGCGAGATGGGACAAATAAGGATGCCCTCCCAGCTTGCTCATCAATTGGTTAATTTCACTATCATTGCCATCAAATCCGTGTCGGCGGACTAATTCCCGTAGCTGTTGGCAATCAAATGCCGACAACTGAACGGGTACTCCTACATTAAAGGGTGATTGATGATTATTGAGAGAAACAACTTCCTCACAATAGACCATTACTAAACGGAGTTTTTTCCATACATCAATATTTTTCCCCTTCTCATACCAGGCTCGCAACAGGGCAAAAAAATCATTAGCTACTCCCTGACAAGCCTTGAGATAGTCTAGTTTATCGAAAACTAATACTATTGGCTGGGAAATTTCTGCTAATAAATATTTTTCAAAGTAAAGGTTACAGCTTGTTTTACTACCAAAAATCTCTTTCCAATACTCATCTACTCGCTCGGGCAATTGCAATTCTAAACCGACGCTAGCACACACCCACTGTAACAATCTCTTCAAGGAATAGAAAATTTCACTGTCAACTTCATGAAAATCTAAAGTAACGGTATGATAACCCAGGGATGCAGCATAGTCCATAATCCTCATCATCAAAGAGGTTTTCCCCATCTTGGGTGGTGCTTTGATGCGGATTAGCGCCCCTGGCTTAGCTATAGCTTGATAACAAAGCGATTCAGAAGGAGGTCGAGGTATATAAAACCTCGATCCTATTTTGACTGAACCTCCAGGTAGTTCTAATTCAATGGTGGCAGTTTTTTGGTCTAGATTTTTATTGATTGCCTCTTGAGGAATTTGCTGATGAGGTTTATTGAGTGGAACATCAATTATTTTTTCTGTTTGTACTGTTTCCCCTAAATTTGGTTTTTCAACGGATAAGACTGTTTCTGATGGCTGTGGAGCTAGATGAATAAGCTCTTCTCTTCTGCGCTCTATCGTCGCCCTGAAATTCTTTTTATCAACTTTTTCGGCTAATTCAGCGGATAAGACTTTAAATAACTCTGTACCCAGTTGTCTGGCACGACTACTCGAGCAAAAGTTATCCTTGGCTATATTTTCATAGGTTTTGCCCAACCATGCATCCTTGAATATAACTCTTTCCAGAGTTGTCATGTGGTTATTTCTCTGTCCGTAGACTATTGTATCTGCAATCAATAATGCTTCTTCTACATTCATATTAAATCGAGGGTTGGTAAGAGGTTTCAGGCAAGCTATTTTAGATTTAACCTATAGCTTAAGGCTGCGCTGATATAGGGAAATTATGAGCAGGGAGAGGATTGAGAAACTGATTGTTCTATCTATTATTATAATCTGCTCCGAGGAATAGCTCCAGCTAGGGGGTTGGCTAATATTTAGCAAATGCTGACTCAGTGAGCTTGGTTGAGAGCAGGCTAAATGAGCAAGTATTGTCTGTTTTTGATGGTCGAGCTTTGCCTAATATATTTTCGTACTAAATTGAACAAAACAAACATAAAAGTGAATCTTTTCATACATTTTAGACCTTTACTTTTAGAAAAATTCTTCTTAGTATTTAAGTAGGAATGTTAAAGTCAGAGTATACTATGTTATTCATGCCTGTTGTTGACCTAAATCAAACACAATTAATGCTAACCACGGCATCAAGAGCAAAACAATTACTTGAAAACGTGGGTTTCCTTGCCAAGGAGAATTCTATGAACCAAGATTCATCAGAAACTAATAAATTAACGATTCTTGTCGTAGACGATCATCACCTAATTCGCGGCGGAACCCTTGCCACAATCCAAGAACACTATACAGACGGCATAATGTTGTCAGCTCAAACATCCCGCGAGGCTCTTTCTCTCGTTTCGATGTCTGCTCCCGATGTCGCGATCGTCGATCTTTCTCTGCCAGAACGACCGGGAATGACTGCAAACGTTGAAACAGGTATTGCTCTGCTCAAGCAATTGATGCAGCAGTATCCCACTCTCAATCTGATGGTACAGAGTAGTTATGTCAAAGCTTTGGTGCGTCTCAAACATGAAATTGATAATCACCAAGGAGGTTTTACCGTTGCTGATAAGAGTCTTTCTGCTGAGGAAATGCTCCATCGCCTGGAATGGGCTATTGAGGGAATTACTCACACTAAAGAGCTCAATACCGACTTGGAAATTAAGCCCGAATGGTTTGAAGTCTTACAATTAGCCTTTGTAGAGGGTTTGCAGGATAAGGCGATCGCCCGAAAAATGTACAAGTCGGAGCGGATGATCCGGCACTATTGGACTAAAATCCAAGACGTACTGCAAGTATATCCAGAAGAAGGACAAAATATTCGTGCCTTGACTCAGATTCAAGCCAGGGAAAAAGGATTGATTGATTAGGCTATGAACAAGTTTTTTCTCTCTTGGCGAGAAACTTTAGCAACACTTCTGTTCAGACGCACGGTTACAGTGCTGACTGTGCTCTTCTGCTTGGGAATTCTAATTGTTTTTGGCAATATGTACTATTTTTCCCAGCAATTAGTAAAAGCCCAAGCCTTAGAAAGTGCCATACAGTCAGCATCTTCTTTAAAAAAAGCCCGCGCCCTTTACAATTCTGAAATTGTGATGCCTTTGATGAGGAGCAATCTAGTCAAAGTCTCTCACGATTATGCCAGAAAAGAACGAGCTATTCCCTTACCCGTTACTTATCTCAGAGCCCTAGGACACCAGATCACTCAGTCCAATAACGGGATGGAACTTAGGCTCTACAGTGATTATCCTTTTCCCTGGCGTCAAGAAGAAAGTGGGATCAAAGATGATTTTGAACGGGAAGCCCTCGAGTTTTTGCGCCAAAACCCAGAGAGCTCCTTTTATCGCCTCGAGAAAATTAATGGCCGTCCTATGCTGCGCTATGCAGAAGCTGATGTGCTCAAGCCCAGATGTATAGGCTGCCATAACAGCTATCCAGGAACCCCGAAGACGGATTGGAAAGTAGGAGATGTTAGAGGCGTTCTCGAAATTAACCTATCGCTACAACATATCCGTAAATACATTAATAAAAGTTTAAAGGGAACTTTGACGCTGCTATTTACGATGTCAATAGTAGGTGTGGCAGGACTAGCTATGTCTATTCGTCGCATTCGTCAATATTCACGGGAACTGGAAAAAAGAGTTGAAGTGCGTCAGCAGGCTATGGAACAAGCTTTTACTGCCATTCACAATGGACCCTTGCAGACTCTGGCTTTGCTGTTACGAGAGATTCAAGCGCAACCAATCTCCCCGCAGATTATGTTTGGGAAGCTCAAAGGACTTGATGGCGAAATTAGAGAAGTAGGGCAGAACCTCACCGAAGCAGAGCAAGCCGAAGAGATCCCCACAGATGGAACCAGAAAAAGAGTTCCCAAATCGAAAATTCGCTTGGGAGAGGGCACTATCTTAGAACTCGATCGCCCTCTCCATGAACTATTTTATGAGATTTATACCCTGACACTACAACGAAACTTTCCTCACTTTACAAATATTCGCGTCAAAGTACGAGACTTTGAGCCTATAGATGACTCAACTATGGATATAGAAATTAAAAGAGAACTATGTCGTTGGTTAGAGGAAGTACTCTGTAACGTGGGCAAACACGCTCAGAATGCCACCCGGATCGTGGCAACAGGTAAACGCCAGGAGGGATGGTACATTCTCAAGGTAGAGGATAATGGACCGGGGTTATCTTCTTTGGCTGAGCATCAGGGAACGAAATATTGCCATAAATACGCTCAACATTTAGGAGGACGCTTCAAGCGAGAATCCTTGCCTCAAGGGGGAACCCTCTGTGAACTTTCCTGGCCGCTAACGGGAATCTCCCACTAAGTCTTGCTACGCTCAGGTTTTATTTAAGTTTTAATCTGAATTATATTGTCACTTTTTTGAATTTAATAGCTGTCATCTCGATTTTGGATGAATGATTTTGGATTTTGGATTGTCCTCTTCTTATATTGACAATAAATAGGAAGCAATCATCAGCTTTTGACATGCTTTGATTTTGCTTCCTTTTTTAGGACTGCTACATTTCCTAAAAGTGCAATTAGTTTTGTTAGTTTACGTCAGTAAGTATGGCTAGAACTATTAATGATTTCCTCGACTTAATTGCGAATAATGAAAATAGATAAATTAATTAATTTGGAGTGATGACTAACCAGAATTCTAATTTTCCTCAATCTTTTTCCCAAGAGCCAGAGTTCGATCAATATCAATGGCTGTGGCTTCCCGATTCCTCGGAGGATAGTTTTGCTCTGTATGATTCTCAAACTCAAAGTTTATTGCCTGAGACTCTCTCTTCTAGAAACTCCTCTCACAAAAAAATCCTGACTTGTCTGGGAGTATTAGTAACTTGCTTACTACTAGGCGGTTCCTTTTGGTACAGTGAGAAATCTTGTTTCCCTCAGCCTCAGTCAGTTGAATCTAGGCGATCGCACCCCAGTGTTCCTGGAAACTAGTCATCACTTAATGTTTCTAGCCATAAGAGCTTAGTGGTGCAGAAAAGTCTGCTGAAAACCGGGAGTATTCCTAAAACTTCCAGTGGGAAAATTAAGCGACATGAATGTCGTAGGAGTTTCCTCAATCAGACTCTGAAGATAGTCAGTGAATAAACTAACGCCAAAATTATTATCTGAAGGAGAAAAACAATGTCGATCAAAGCAAAAACAAATCTCAAACTGTATGAAGTGAAAAATATTTTAAGTGATTTAATTGCTAATCAACTTGATATTTTACCACAAGAGTTAGAAGCAAATAAATCATTCAATTCCTATGGTTTAGATTCTTTGAGAGCAGCGCAAATTCTCAATGGTATAGAAGTAAACTTTGGCTTTAAGTTTTCTTGCAATTTTTGAGAAAAATATGACAATCTGGAAAGTCTAGCACAATCTATTGTCTCGAAAATTGAGAAAAAGCAGCTTCAACAAACTCAATCACTGACAAAGAGCAATACTTCTACTAAAGCCTTTACTGGAAGTTTGAATCCACTGAGTACTATTAATGAGCAGTTACTCAAGCCTACATACGGATGTCTCTCTATGGAGTTGGCTGTATGAATGGGGTTCACGGTTTAGCAAGGATCAAGGATTATCTGAAAGGACATCCTGATGAAGCTGTTATTTTAGTTTCTGTAGAATTAGCTTCTGTGCTGTGGCAAGGAAGCTTTCAAAAAGATTTGCATGCTTACTTTGCTCAACTTGCATCAGATCCTTATAAATATGAGCAATTGATCAGGATGACTTTTGTGACGGCAGCTCTTTTTGGCGATGGTGCCATGGCTCTTTTAGTTGTCGGGGCTAATCATCCTTTAGCCAATTCTTTAGGAACAATGCAACCACAAATGATTGATAGTCGTAGCAATCTCGCCAATACAGTTGACCTTATTGGTGTGGACATTTTAATCAAAAATAGTTCATTCCGAGCGATTGTCAAACCTGAAGTGCCTAATTTATTCCCTGATGCCATCGCCGAAACTATTGAGCCATTACTGAAGAAAAATAACCTGACTTATGACGATATATCCCATTGGATTTTACATCCCGGTGGTCCCAAAATTGTTCAGGCCATAGAAAATCAGTTCGGGTTAGATGAGGATGCCCTGTCTTTGAGTTGGGCAACCCTGAAAGAGGTGGGTAATTTATCTTCTGCTCATGTGCTCTATATGCTGAATCAGCTTTTATCTTCGGACAATCCTCCTAAGGCTGGTGAATATGGACTTTTGGTGGCCATGGGACCGGGATTATCTCAAGAGGCAGTTCTGTTAAGGTTTTAAATTCAATGATTAATGTTGTTGACAGTGGAATCTTATCAAGAACTTGGTGGATTATGGAACTATGAAAAAGCTGATAGTCCAGTTTCTCAAAATACCCATGCAATTGGACACAAAACCATGCAAACATTCTCCAAACAAGTTAAAATAGTATTTTATGCTCAAGCATATATGTAGAAGTTAGGGGAAAAATCAGAGCTTAATCAACTAGAAGAAAGCTTTACAAAAACAGGAATTATTCATGTCAAGATGGTCAGAAAAATTTAAAATTAATTATCAAGATATAACTTGGAAACAAGGATTGTGGGGAGTTTTAATTATTTGGTTATTAGCAGTAATCATAGATCGCATCTGGTTTAGTCTAGATCTTTCCGTGCCTGAATGGGATCAAGCTGATTATCTCAAAAGTGCGATGATTTACTGGGATGCCCTGAAAACTCCTGATGTTTTTAATAGTCAATGGTGGCGAAGCTTCTGGCTATTATCTAACAAAATACCTCCTTTAACTTATATTTTAACTGCTCCTTTTTTGAGCTTATTTGGTGCGAGTGCTGATACAGCTACCTTCGTTTTATCACTATTTAGTGCTATTTTGTTACTCTCTGTTTATAGTTTAGGAGTACTTTTATTTAATGTGAGGATTGCTTTATATGCTTGTATTTTATGTCAATTATTACCAGGTTTAACTTTATATAGATTAGAATTTTTACTGGACTATCCCCTCAGTGCCGTCGTTACTTTTAGCTTTGCTTGTTTGAGCTGGTGGAAATTTAAACAAAACTCTCAAATTGCTTGGTGGTTAGGGATATTTTGGGGCTTCTCTTTAGGGCTCGCTTTGATGGTAAAACAAACTGCTCTATTTTTCCTGCTGTTACCGATATTATGGGTATTTACTTCAGTAATACTCACTCTAAAATTATCGAGATTAGCTCAATTAATGTTAGGTCTATTAGTATCTAGTTTAGTCTTTTTTCCCTGGTATCGCACTAATTGGTTGTTGATTTTTACTTCGGGAAAAAGAGCAACTATTGATGCGGCGATCGCCGAAGGCGATCCAACTTTAAATAGTCTTGATGCTTGGACTTACTATGGCAAAGTTTTGCCGAATTTACTCTCTTGGCCTTTATTAATTATTCCTATTATTTGCTTAATTTATCTTGTTATTAGCAAACTGTTTAAAGCAGAAAAAAAAGCACATTTTACTTCTTATTCTCTCGTTTCAATTACTACTTGGTTAGCAATTTTTCTGGTAGGCGGCTACTTACTTTCTTCAGTTAATCCTAATAAAGATGCTCGTTATATTCTTCCCTTACTGCCAGTATTATCTCTGGTTTTATCTGCTGCTATTTTCAGTTGGCAAGGAATAGGACGCAATTATTTGCGCTTTGGTACTGTAGCCTTAGCTGGGTTATTAACGATAATCAACCTGTTTCCTTTAAATGGTACTTTTATGACTGAAAAACTTAGTCCTAAAGGTCAACACCGTCCCTATTTAGGACAAACTTGGCGTCATCAAGAAGTTATAGCGGAAACAATTAAAACTGCTCCCTATCTACGCTCTAATATAGGAGTTTTACCCTCAACTGCAGAAATAAATCAACACAATGTCTCTTTTTACGGTTCAATACCTAATTTTCAAGTATATGGTCGTCAAGTAGGAGTTAGGGAGAAAAAAGTAGAACAAGATGTAAGCTCGTTAGATTGGTTTTTAACGAAAACTGGACACCAAGGATCGATCCCAGACATCCAAAAAACTACCGTTAATCTAGTAGAAAATAGTGAAGAATTTCAGCTGCAAAATAGTTGGCAATTACCTAATCTAAATATCCTTAAACTATACCATCGTATCGCTCCTACAGTAAAAGTTTATCCTCTTTCTTCTGCTGGTAGTAAAGTGAAACTAGACCAAGTAATTATGCCGGAAAAATCTCCACCAGGTTTTCCTATTCCCATTACCTATCAATGGTCTGGCTCTTGGCAACAATTACAAGATGGTATAGTTATTGTGACATGGTATCAAGCAGGAGAAAGTCGAAAAGCAAAATGGTTGCACGATCATGGCATAGCAATGGGTACTTTGCATGCTGGTAATCTTAAAAAAGAGCAATTAGACAATGATTTTCAAGTTATCGAAAATACGGCTATGCTCCCTGAAACTAATCTACCACTAGGAAATTATCTCCTGAAAGTAACTTACCTCAACCGTAAAACTGGTGAAACCTACCCTATAGAAGTGCCGCCTGTCAGCATTATGTTAGACAAGAATGCTTCTCCAACTCCCGCTCCAGAATTAGACTTAGTTACCCAATTACGGCAGCTTGCTCCCAATTTAGCTGAGGGCATAGAAGGTTTAGAGCCAATTTTTCCGGAAATTGGCCGTATTGGTCAATATGACCCTATTCAAGACTACTTACTCGTAAGCGAGCAAGCTGCAAATTATCGCTTGTCGCAAGAACCTAATTTAGATGATGCCTATACTTTAGTCTTAACTAGAGTGTTACTACAGGATATAGAAGGTGCGCTCGCCGCTTTAAACCAACTCATTGAAATTGACCCTAACAATCCCTATAATCATGCTTACCTCGCCTTTGTCTATCTCTACGACTGGAGAGGCCAAAAAGCAGAGAAAGCTTTACAACCAGCTTTTGAATTACAGCCAGATTTAGAAATCCTACAACCTCTTGACGCTATTGCTGCTCTAATGCAGGGTAATTTAGTTAAAGCATGGCGAATTTATCAAACAATTTCAAATGTTAGAAACCAAGCCAGGCATGTAATCAGAACATAGAGGTAAGAGATATCGATCGCCCAATACTGCTCGGTTAAGAATTTTTCGGTTTTACCAGGGATGGAGAGAAGGAGACGGGAGAGAGAAAGTATATATATTCTAGACTTTCCCCTCCTACTCTACTAATTATGAACCTCCGCGCAACTTATCTAAAACGCTACGATCTTCTAGAGTAGAAATATCACCTTTAACCTCTTGACCTGCAGCTAAATTTCGTAACAATCGCCGCATGATCTTCCCAGAACGAGTTTTAGGCATGGCATCGGTAAAGCTAATTTCTCCCGGACGGGCGATCGCTCCAATTTCTTTGACCACGTACTGTTTTAACTCCTGCTTTAACTCTTCGCTGGGACTGTAATGACTCTCTAAAGTGACAAAGGCAAAAATATCCTCGCCTTTAACTTCATCTGGCCGTCCTACCACTGCTGCTTCTACTACCGCCGGATGAGATACCAAAGCCGATTCAACTTCCATGGTGCCCAGACGGTGTCCAGAGACGTTAATTACGTCATCCACGCGCCCCATGACCCAGAAGTAGCCATCTTCATCATGCTTGGCACCATCACCAGCAAAGTAGATGTATTGACCATCTTGGGGGGGTATGTGTTCCCAATAAGTGCGGCGGAAGCGATCGGGATCGCCATAGAGATTACGCAGCATTCCCGGCCAAGGATGCTTAACTACCAGATAACCACCCTCATTATCGCCTACGGGATTGCCTTCTAAATCGACCACATCAGCCACAATACCAGGAAAAGGAAGAGTTGTAGAACCAGGCTTGGTGGGAGTAGCACCAGGTAAAGGAGTAATCATCACGCCTCCTGTTTCAGTTTGCCACCAGGTATCCACAATAGGACAGCACTCTTGACCGATAACCTGGTAATACCACATCCAGGCTTCAGGATTGATTGGTTCGCCTACAGTACCCAACAAACGTAGGGAGGAAAGATCGCGCCGATCTGGATGTTCTCTGCCCATTTTCATAAAAGCACGAATGGCAGTAGGAGCGGTATAAAAAGTATTAACCCCATATTTTTCGACTACATCCCAGAAGCAACCGGGGTTAGAAGGACGCGGTACACCCTCATACATTAAGCTGGTAGCACCATTAGAAAGGGGACCATAAACAATGTAACTATGCCCGGTGATCCAACCTACATCAGCAGTACACCAATAAACATCATTATCTTGAAGATCAAAAATCCATTTGGTGGTCATGTGGGTATAGAGATTATAACCGCCGGTAGTATGAACTATCCCTTTGGGTTTACCAGTGCTACCACTGGTATAGAGGATAAACAGGGTATCTTCACTATCCATTTCCTCTGGGGGACAGTTGGCAGATACTCCTGGTTGAAGCTCATGCCACCAGTGATCTCGCCCTGACTCCATATAAATTTTTTCTTTGGTGCGCTCTACTACCAAAACATGCTCCACACTTTTAACCCCCTTGTTTTCTAGAGCTTTATCAACTTGCTCTTTGAGCGGAACAATGGTATCTTTACGGAAACCACCATCAGCAGTGATCACTAATTTTGCCTGGGCGTCATTTAGGCGATCTTTTAAGGCTTCGGCGCTGTAACCGGCAAAAACTACACTATGAGGTGCACCAATTCTGGTACAGGCTAACATGGCGATCGCCGCTTCAGGAATCATCGGCATATAGATACCGACGCGATCGCCTTTTTTGACTCCCAACTGTTTCATGACATTGGCAAATTGGCATACTTCCCGATGTAGTTGGGCATAAGTTAGGGTACGAGTATCACCAGGCTCACCTTCCCAGATGATGGCAGCTTTATTCCGTCGCCAAGTATTTAAATGTCGGTCTAAACAGTTATAGGAGATATTAATTTTACCGTTGACAAACCATTTGGCAAAAGGAGGATTGCTCCAATCTAGGACTCGATCCCACTTTTGAAACCAGTGTAATTCCTGTTCGGCTAATTCCGCCCAAAATTGCTCTGGATTCGATGATGCTCTCTCATAGAGTTCCCGATACTGTTGTAAGCTCTGAATGTGTGAGTTCTGAGAAAATTCACTGGAGGGAGTGAATGTGCGTTTTTCTTTGAGGATTGATTCTATAGTTGGCTGTGACATAAGCTATATCGCTTCTCTATTTAAATCTGGATCAAATTTTGATCGATGGTTTCTGCATTTTAATAATTACATATTTCTGAGTACCACCATAATATGAAATTGTGCTCCAAAATACATTTTATTCACTTAAACTAACTTAGATTAAGATAGTCGAACTCCAATACCAAAAAATATAACTAATGTACGAAAAAATTTTAGTAGCTGTAGACAATTCATCTGCCAGTGAACAAGTTTTCAAAGCAGCTTTGGGTATTGCCAAAGTTTACCAGAGTGAAATGATGCTGTTACACGTTTTAGCACCTGAGGCAGAGGATAGCCCTCTTAGTTTTGCTCCCATGAGTATGAGTTACAATCCCGAAACCATGGAACAATATCAGCAGAAATGGCAAGAATTTACAAATCAATGCCTAGATATGCTCAAATCCTATCATCAAATTGCCAAAGCAGAAGGTGTCAACACGGAAATTAAGCAAATTAATGGTCATCCCGGCCGTACTATCTGCAAATTAGCTCAAGATTGGCATGCCAACTTGATTGTGCTGGGTAGAAGAGGACATTCCATGCTTAATGAAATGTTGATGGGAAGTGTGAGTAGCTATGTCTTACATCGAGTACATATCAGTGTTTTTGTGGTTCAATCCTAAGCTCAACAACTTATTCCCCAATCTTTGTCAAGTTTAAACTAAATCCAGATGATTCAGCCTCTTCCTTGACTCCCCAAACCGCTAATACCTCCTGATTTTATGAATTACTGAATCAATCGTAACCAATTTACACAAATGATTTAAGGATTGCTACCAGAGCAGTTTTTCGGTAAGATGGTTAAGTTGAGTGCAAAACTAGATCGAAGAAAGTGCAGCCAAAGCTAATTATACATGGTGGTGCAGGTAGTTCCCTTAAAGGTAAGGGGGGTTTACTTGCAGTACGTCAGTCTCTTCATCATATCGTTGAGGAAGTATATCCGTTACTTTTAGATGGTAAAAGTGCTGTGGATGCAGTGATTAAGGGTTGTCAATTGTTAGAAGATGAACCCCGTTTTAATGCTGGAACTGGTTCTGTATTACAATCTGACGGACAAATTCGCATGAGTGCCTCTTTAATGGATGGTACGAAGCAGAGTTTTAGTGGTGTGATTAATGTTTCTAGGGTTAAAAACCCCATCGATTTAGCTGTAGTATTACAAAATGAGTCAGACCGGATCTTATCAGATTATGGTGCGGCAGAACTATTAAGGGAACTGAAATTGTCTATTTACGATCCTCTCACCGATCTACGTTTGCAGGAATGGATACAAGAAAGAGAGAGCAATTTCCGCAAAAAAATGGCCGGAGTAGTAGCAGAAGATGAGTCAGTCACCTCAGAATCAGCGAGACAGGGTACAATCGGTGTCGTTGCCTTAGATCGACAAGGAAGATTAGCGGCTGGTACTTCCACGGGCGGTAAAGGTTTAGAAAGAATTGGCAGAGTAAGTGATTCTGCTATGCCTGCGGGCAACTATGCTAATGGACAAGCAGCAGTCAGTTGTACTGGTATTGGTGAAGATATTATTGATGAGTGTTTAGCTGCTAAGATAGTCATCCGAGTCACCGATGGTTTATCTCTAGAAGAAGCGATCAACAAGTCGATCGCCGAGTCTCATCAAAATCAGCGCGACTTAGGGGCGATCGCCATTGATGCCAATGGCGTCATCGGTTGGGGCAAAACCAGTGAAATCTTACTGGCTGCTTATCACAATGGCGAAGCGATCGCTGATACTCTAGAATCCCCCCATCATCATCTAGTTAATGTTGATGGTTGATTGGAGATTGAGAAATGAGAAAGCCTGATTTTGAAAATTTGGAGGTTACGAGGAGACAGAGGCAAAATTCCATCTGAGCGCTCTGGAAACAAAGTCTATCTCCAATAGTAGGGTGGGCATTGACAGCCCACATCTTGTTTGTCTTCGAGCAATGATAATGGCAATGCCCACCATAAGATATTAAGGTGGGTGGTGGGCATTGCCAAAAAATGTCCCATCGGTTCGAGGGTTTTTGCCCACAATGCCCACCCTACGAAGATAAGAGCGATCGCTCTGCAGGGTGAGTTCCTTGGGACAATCTTGATTTCGATATTGAACTTATATGGGGAACGCACCATCCATTGTCATCTTTATCTACAATTTAATTGATAAGATGGATACGTAAGCCCCAGGGAATTAAACATGATAAACACAGAAAACAAAGCCAAAATAATGACAATTGAAGAGATTCGTCTTTGTTATCCCAATGAATGGGTTATTATTGCTGATACAGAATCCGATGCGAACTTCAATGTTATTCGAGGTCAAGTTCTCGCCCATTCACCTGAACGAGATATGATCGATCAGGTTTTAATGGATTATTCTCAGATGCCCTCCTTAGCGATTGAATATACGGGAGCAATTTCAGATGATTACGCTGTAATGCTATGACGAAAGGCAAAATTTATCAATTATCTCGTTATGGCAATGTATTGGTTACCAATGCGGCATTGGGAGGAAAGAATAATCAGGTTCGGAAAATTAAGTTATTAGTTGATACAGGTTCAAGTTATACAGTTATTCGCTCAACATTGCTGAAATCTATTGGATATGAATCTCAACAACTCTCACCTTCTGTGAAGATTGCAACAGCGGGAGGAATAATTAATGCACCTGTGGTTAGAGTTTCGTGGTTTGGTTGCTTGGGTCAGCAAATTCAAGAATTTCCTATCGTTGCCTATAATTTGCCTGCTGTCACTTATGTTGAAGGTTTATTAGGAATAGATTTTCTGAATCGTTATCCTTTAATGATTTATCCTCAAAAAGCTGAGGTTCGTTATACTTAGTGCGATCGCACTACAGGCGATCGCCTTTTAGGGTGAGCAAATGGTCGTGATTCCTGAGGAAATTTTCCTTTTTGTTAGGATTTGCCCACCTTACCTCTCTAATCGCCGACTTTAGCTTCGCGGTATAACTTTAACTATTTGATGAACAACATCTATGTCAATCTTACTCCAGCCAAACTGTTCGATTACCCAAGCATTAGTTCTGAGGTGGTTGGTAACCTGAGCAACTCGATACTGACTAGTAGTTGGTGCTAAAGTAAGTGGCAACAGAAGCTGATCGGCTAAAAATTGTTCTACTGGTGCTTGAGTAGCATGAAAAGTTAACATTTCCTTGATTGCCCTCTCAGCTAATGTCTCTGCTGGTAGCCCCTTTCTTCCTAAAGCACTAAATCCCGCTCTACTGTATTCATACTCAGCCGTGAGAAAGATACCTGCTCCTGGAGCTTTACCAGCCCCACAGTAAGGCTGTACTTGGACTCCTAGCCCAGCCCGTTGGCATAACTTTTCGGCTCGGTTAGCCATCCGCTGCGCAATCTGGAGAGGCAGTTGAGTAACAACTGCCAATCCTTGCACTTGTCGGCAATTGCCACGCTCTAGTAACTGTAAACTCTGGCAACTCGCACCACCTTTTACCCGTAATTCTACTTCTCCTCCGCCCTGAGGATACCAACCCCAAGCCCTTAGCTCTACTTCTGCTTGGATGCCGATTTGACGGAGAGTGGGAAGATAAACTTGGTGAATGTAAGTTACTGAAGGACTCCAGGCTACATGGGTACCTCCTTTGAGCCTTACTAGGGAATTCCCTTCTGCTAAGGATAGGGGTAAGAGTACTGTTTGTAGAATTAAGCTAACAGCCCCTGCCGAGCCTCCCACTCGCGCCTGAGCTACATCAATTTGATACTCTCCTGCTTGGGGTGGAGCAGTAGGGATAAACTCTAAGGCAGTCGAGCCGAGGACATCTCCTCTGACCTGAGCTTGGCAAAGATTAGCTGCTGCACGCACTGCACTCAGGTGTTGCGCTGCTAATCCAGGTTGGGAGCGAGCTGCCCGAATCTTTTGTACGCGCAAGGGTTGACCAGTCAGAATAGCCAGAGTCAGACTGGTACGGAGAATCTGACCTCCTCCTTCCCCCCAAGAACCATCGATCTCAATCATTTGGTTATTTGTTAGTTTTTAGGAGCTTGGTTCTCAAACCCTTATTATAACCTACTTATTTGGCGTTGCACAATCATGGGATGATTTGGTAATTTTGGATTTTGGATTGTTTGAATTGCCTGTGAATTTTGACTTTTGAGTAGAGACAAGACATGCCTTGTCTCTACGATTAAATGTTATTATTGTTTGAAAGAATCTAACCATTCTTGCAAAGCTTTACCGGCAGCTTCTCTGCCACCTAAACCGAAAGCAAGGGCGATCGCCACGGCAATGCCACCAGTAAGTAAACCGAAAGCTAAATTAACAATATTAGGTGCAATACCAATCCTTTCTAAAGCCATAGCCGAGACTAAGACAATGATAGCAATGCGAGCAGTCTGCCCTAAAAATATCGCTTGACGGGTACCAGAGGATTTAATTAAATTAAATGCTAAATTGGCAAAATATAATCCCACCCCAAAGATAACCACGCCAATCAAGACTTGGGCCGCCATGAGCAGAATAACTGAGACTACGTTTTTCAGGGCCTCAATTTGCAGAATATCTACTGCTGTGAGAGCCGCTACTAACATAATCGCTACCAAGACGATAATACCGACTAATTCTGAAGGAGTGCGAGTAGCACCTTTTTGAGTTGTACTCTCATCGGTAGGAGTTTCTGCTTCACCAGTAGTAGGTTGAGAGATACCCAACCATTGAAAAACATTATTAAAACCGATGCTTGCCATGACATCAGTCACTAACTCGGAGATATATTGCCCTGCTACATAAGCCAAACCAAGAATTACCGTTGCCGCAAACAGTTTCGGTAAAATATCCAAAACTTGGTTGAGCATTTGGGTTGCTGGTGCGGAAATTGCCTGAATTTGTAAGGCATCAAGAGCAGTAATAACAGTAGGAATTAATACTAAAACATAGACAATCGAGCCGATGATTTGGGATAAAGACTCCTGTTCAGCCGAAGTAGATAAACCGAATTTTTCGCCAATTTGATTAACTCCCGCAGCAGTTAAAAGATTAGTAACAACTTTTTTAATTATTTGGGCAATGACCCAACCCACTGCACCAATAATGATAGCAGCAAAAACATTAGGTATAATGCTGAGAATATTATTGACCAGTTCTTGTAGAGGTCCCAAAGTTCCCTCTAATTGGAGGACACTGAGGATAGAAGGAAGAAACAGTAAGAAAATAAACCAATACAGAGTACTAGCAATAGTTTCACTCAAGGAAAGTTGGCCTTCTGCTGATTCCTCACTGACCTGTTGATTGATTTTTTGGTCAATCTCCAAACTTTGTAAGCTTTTGGTCACAATCAGCTTAACTACAGTTGCTAATACCCAAGCAAGAACAATTAGTAAAGCCGCACCACCTATTTTGGGAAGAAATTTAGTAACTTCTTGTAATAAAGCGTTCAGAGGTTCGGAAACTACATCTAGCTTGAGGGCATTTAAAAAAGCAATAGCCACAAATAGAGTGATGATCCAACCCACTGCTTCGGCAATCCACTCTTCAATCGGTAATGACTGTGCTTCTGATTCCCCAGCAATCCAGGCCGCAATTTTGTTATCTATATCAGTTTTTTCTAGCCATTTTTTGGTTTGGCCTTTAGACCAATTAGCAAACCACAAGCCCACGATCAAAATCACAAAGGCTTGTACTAAACTGAGCAAAGAGCCGCTTAGTTGAGAGAAAAGACTTCCGATAAATCCCATGGGAGCTTCCGTTGAGGTTTGAGCCAAAATACTCAAAGATATATTTGGTTGAAGACAATTTATAATTTGTATCATCGGTTGTACTAATTTTTTAGCTTTGGCTTTAATATATCTAGAGAAATAGATTTTGGGTATTAATTTTGATTAACTTTCAATCCCTACAAGAAAACCATTTAACTAGAGCTCGTGCCAGTCTTCAACAGGCACTTTCTTGGTATGCTAGTTTCCGCCGTCACTGGAACTATCCCCCTAATTTAGATCTACAAGCAGCAGTTCGTGATGATTTACAAAACTTAAAATATGCCCTAGATAAACTTGAGCAACCAATTATCAGAATTGCCGCTTTTGGTTTGGTAAGTCGAGGTAAATCTGCCGTTATCAATGCTTTACTAGGGCAAAAAGTCTTAACCACAGGACCACTTCACGGTGTTACCCAATGGCCCAAATCTGTACGCTGGACTCCTCCTACTGGCAAAGTGCAAATTGAGTTTATTGATACTCCTGGTTTAGATGAGATTGAGGGGGAAACCAGGGCAAATATGGCTAAAGAAGTTGCCCGTCAATCAGATTTAATTTTATTTGTGGTCGCTGGTGATATTACTCGCAGTGAATATCAAGCTTTATTGGAATTACGTCAAAGTCATAAACCCCTAATTTTGGTTTTCAACAAAATCGATCTCTATCCAGAAATCGATCGCCAGAGCATCTATCAACAGCTACAACAATTGAGTACTCAAACTAATCAACCTCTGTTCTCTCCTGATGAGATAGTCATGGTAGCGGCTGAACCTCAACCCCTACCAGTGAGGGTGGAATGGGAAGATGGCAACGTCACTCAAGAGTGGGAAAAATCTCCCGAGCAAGTTGAAACCTTGAAAGAGAAAATTCTTACTATTCTCAATCGCGAAGGGCGATCGCTTTTAGCCCTCAATTCTCTAACCCAAGCTAGAGATGCCCAGATTAATATTGCTCGCAAAACTATCGAATTAAGAGCAGATGAAGCGGAAAAAATTATTTGGCAATATACTAAGTATAAAGCCTTAATTATTGCGGTTAATCCTGTGGCTATTTTTGATATTTTAGGTGGTACTCTCGCAGATTTAACCATGATTCGGGCATTGGCTAGATTGTACGGACTTCCTATTACCAGTTATGAAGCGGGAAAACTGTGGAAAAAAATTCTCACTAGCGTCGGTGGTTTATTAGTAACCGAAATAGTTAGTCTAGTGATTTTAGGCTTGGCAAAAACTGGGGCGGCGATCGGTGGTTTTTTGGAAAATCCCGCTACTTTCACTACCTATGCGACTGCGGCGCTAACTCAAGGCACTATTGCTGGTTATGGCTCTTATTTAGTAGGAAAAGCAGCCAAAACATATCTTGAACAGGGGTGTACTTGGGGACCTCTAGGTGCAGATACAGTAATTAAAGAAATTCTCAATCAAGTTCCTGCCAATACAATTATGTATCGTCTGCGTCAGGAATTGTAAGCTAATCCAAGCCTAGAGAACCGATTCAGTAACCAGAGAATTCTAGTTAAGGCTGCAGGGGAGCTCGCACTTAGTTGAATTTTCTCTTCATCTTGGTGTTTTTTTTTGTACAACGCACCTTCTGCCCTCTGCCCCCTGTCCTCTGCCTTACCTCAAGTTGAGTATAAATATCTGTGGGGGGCCGTGCATCTTGCTTTTCAGCTTAACTTCTTGGCAATGGGCTGCCAAAACTGGTACCAATAGGGCCAGACTTTGGCCAAAGTCTGATATGCTGCCTCAGGACTGTTGGTTCGCTTACTTGGATGAGCAAGTTCCCCAATAAATAAGCCAAAACCCTTTCTCTAAAAGCTCTTAACCGAGGGCGGGTGCGCTCAAAAGTAGTTGGTTAGTCATAAAGCGATCGCCCTTGTTTGCCTTCATCTCACTTTTTCGCGTTGCTCCCCTATTGAGGCTAGGACGGCCAGAACGCTCATAGACTTTGGCATAGCTAATTTTCTTGTCGATGTTAGTCAAGAGATACTCACTGACTCGATGGCGTTGTAGAATCTTCTCTACTGACTCTTGCCAAACGATGCTATCTTGTCCTGGTTTGGCTGCCAGCTTGGCCAAAGCTTTCTCGGCATTAAGTAGGCGTTTCTCTAATCCTTGTTGTTGTCGCCGTGCCAAGGCATAAGATTGAATCACCAACCATCGCTCTGACCAACGATGCCACTTCTGGTTTTCCTCATCCAACCATAAACTCCCCAAGGGTAGTTCAAATCCTTTTCCCAGCGATGGTTCAGTCTCGTTGTCCTCAATCGGGAAAATCTCCCTCACTGGGGTCAGTGGATGGGAGACCCAGTCGAACAGCAGTTTGGGTCGGGCTCCGGTCATGGCCAGAGGGAAACAGTAGATGCCACCCTCTCGGTCAATTTCTGCTCGATTCGACCAACTGGACGCTTTACAATCAGCGAGGAAGAGAAAATCGAGGTGACCGATGAGTTCAGCTAGACGCTTCCACGTGGGAACCTAGAGAGGGTCATCAGCTCCATTCCCTGCCAGTGTAGCACTAATCAAGGGCATGCCTAATGGGTCTAAGGTGGCCAACATCTGACGGTATTGCAGCAAGTCCGGGCGACGGTCTTTACTGTGACCTTTGTGCAAGAAAGGTTGAGCACCCGTGTGAGGTGGGTCGGTTGTTTCTGGTGGGGGCTGATGGTAGACTGAGAAACTAGTAGTATCACTCCGTGCTTGAGCAGTTGGCAACTCATAGGCACTAATTAGGTGTTGTCCTAGATAAGTTTCAATGGCTGAGATGGCTTCGTGCTGTTCACAACCCAAAACACTCAATAAATCCGCTAATCGGTCATCCGTGGCATCTTTTTCCCCAATCTTCCAACCCGTAGCTTTTTCTAAAGTTCGGTGGTGTTGATTGACCCAAGGTTCCACGGCGCCAAGTCGGTGGTCAGCTTGACTAATGATATAAGTTAATAACAAATGGGAATATCATCCATTCTTTCTGATTCAGTTCTTCTCAATTTTTGCCTCTCTAAAATCACTCATTGCTTACTCAGACTACACTTGAGCCGGCTTATTTGGCTAGAGGGGTTTTAAAATGAGCGAACCGACAGGAATAAGTGACCTTGGTCAATTATTGGTGGTGGTTTATACTTTACGCCATAATAAAATCAGGTTGATCTCAGCCAGAAAAGCCAATAAGCGTGAACGTCAACAATATTTCAATTAAGATTATGCAAGAAAACTACGACTTTTCTCAAGGTAAAAGAGGTGCTGTTATTCCCACCCCATCTCATCAAATCAAAGTTAATCTTACCCTTGATAAAGAGATTATAGACTGGTTTCAAGCAAAAGTTAATGAATTGGAAGGAGGCGACTATCATCAATTAATTAATCACGCC
>JAAUYA010435603.1_pt1 | contig 34619 bp, 37 predicted proteins | sample 7278161 | NCBI WGS metagenome assembly JAAUYA01 (sample SAMN14350120, study PRJNA611818) | marine sediment metagenome | isolation source: surface marine sediment (3m) | place: French Polynesia: Moorea | collected 2018-08
AATAAAGATGGGGTTCCTCTCTGCAAATCCTCTCGCTAAAAGAGCATAGAAAGCTAAATATCCAGCTGCTGGTGAAGGCCTTTTAAATTCCCTTTCAAATAGCTGTTGTTGCTCGATCACGTTCAGATAAACTCTAATTTGTTGCAGAAAACGCAAAAAATAATCTAAATTTAAGCCAGATTTATCTATTCCTTTCCCTTCTATCCCCTTGCGTTCATCTAACATTTCCTGAAGGAGATTCAAAGCTTTTTGCCGTTGGGATACTTGATTATCTTTTTGTTCTAAAAGTGCGATGATTCTGTAGGGTCTTAGTTTATAAAGTTCAGTTTCTATTTCTTGTTGTAAATTAGTAAATAACTCTTGCTGCACTAACAAGTTATGTCCCTCCTCTTGATATTTGGCAGCAGATTCATACTCTTTCAATTGCCATTGTTCCCTGCCCAATTCTAGATAAGCTAAAGCCACAGATAAAATTATATCTGTCCAAATAGCCTGTAATTTTTCAGTATTCTCACTAAAAACTTCTAATTGTTTTTGACTATCAAGATAGGGTTGTGATAGTTTTAGAACTAGTTCATATTCCCCTAATTCCTGGAGAATTAGTAATGCTCCGAGCAATAAATCTTCAGGGATATCTAAAGTAGGGATATAAACTTCAGCAGATTCTTGTTCATCTATTTCTGAGTTTTCCTCTGGGGATAGTTCTAATTCTGCTACTGTGGCTACTTCAACAGTGCTTAATTGTCCATAACTAGAAGCAAAAAATTGAGCATTGTACTCCTTACGCTGATGCGAGTCAGTGAGCAATTCATAAGCTCGATCTAGGAGCCTTTTACGAGCAGCGATCGCATATTGACTGTACTCCCGTCGGGGTAATTGTAAACAGCGATCTTGATAAGCTTGATTGAGCAATTCATCGTTGGCCTGAATCGGCACGCCTAAAATGCGGTAGTAGTCTAAAGGAATTTGCACGGTTAGCTTGGTTGTGAGCAAAATAAATAGATTGTGCTAGATTGTAGGTTATTAGGAAACCTCGATCTAACTATATTAAACTTTAGAAAGTTTTTCCAATTTTAGCGTAAAGTCTTGAAAGGAAGAGGCTCCAATCGGAGACAAAATTTAATTCATATTCCAACTGAGTTTGAGTGCCAACTATTTGGTCTTTTTGGTCGTAGCTTTACTAACTCAGTCTAAATCATTTACACTTATGCTTAATATGCTACTATCTGTTGTTATTCAATGCAAGAAAAGTCTATGCTAAAAGAACGTACTCTACCGGAATTTAACACTGCCGGCGTGCAGATCACCAAAGAAGAAGGCTTGATGTTTTATGAAGATATGGTGCTAGGACGCTTGTTTGAAGACAAGTGTGCAGAAATGTATTATCGGGGGAGAATGTTTGGTTTTGTTCATCTCTATAATGGACAAGAAGCTGTTTCTAGTGGGATTATCAAATGTCTTCGCCCCGATGAAGATTACGTTTGTAGCACATATCGAGACCACGTTCACGCTCTCAGTAGTTGTGTACCTCCTAGAGAAGTGATGGCAGAATTATTTGGCAAAGCTACTGGTTGTAGTAAAGGGCGCGGTGGCTCGATGCACATGTTTTCTGCTCAACACCACCTTTTGGGAGGTTATGCTTTTGTCGCTGAAGGTATTCCGGTAGCTACGGGGGCGGCATTTCAAACCAAATACCGTCGTGAAGCGCTAGGTGATGAAAGCGCCGATCAAGTTACGGTGTGTTTCTTTGGCGACGGAGCTAGTAATAATGGTCAGTTTTTCGAGTGCTTAAACATTTCTGCTCTGTTGAAATTACCGATTCTTTATGTGGTCGAAAATAATAAGTGGGCAATTGGCATGGCTCACGAAAGGGCTACTTCTCAACCAGAAATCTACAAAAAAGCCAGTGTATTTAACATGCCTGGCTATGAAGTGGATGGTATGGATTTACTAGCAGTACGCAGTGTTGCCCAAGAGGCGATCGCCCGTGCCCGTGCCGGCGAAGGACCAACTCTGATCGAAGCATTGACTTATCGTTTCCGGGGTCACTCTCTAGCGGATCCTGATGAACTCCGCTCTTCTGATGAAAAGGAATTTTGGGGAGCTCGAGACCCGATCAAAAAATTTGCTGCCTATTTACTAGAGCATAATTTAGTTAACCAAGATGAGTTAACCGAAATTGATCGCAAAGTACAAGCCTCTATTGATGATGCCGTAAAATTTGCCGAAGAAAGTCCCGAACCAGATCCTAGCGAATTATATCGTTATGTTTTTGCTGAAGATCAATAATTAAATTTGTCATTTGCTATGTTATTTGTTATTTGTCATTAGTCATTTGTTCGTTATTAATTCAGCAAATATAATTTAAAATCGACACTTAGTAAAAATGGTTGATATTTTAACTGAAGGTGGAGGATTACTGGGGCATAGGGACTATACCCTAATCATTGAAAATAGTAAAGTGATGGCTGAAAAATCTGGAGGTCAAAACTTGTGGTCATTGATTGAAGATGCGACCTTAGCCATTGCCAATAAATGTGAAGAATATGATTTCGATGGATTAAGTTTATATTTGTATGCTGATAAATTTACTAAATTTAAACATATTAATGCCCATCAAATAGCTCATATTTTTGACACTAATTTACCTCAAAAAAATTCTCAATTAGCTCCAGTGTTACAAGCAGCAATTGACGATTACTTTGAACGTCGAACACTAGGTTTTGCGAAGAGTAATGGTGAAACTCTGATCGTAATTTTAGGTAGTATGCCAGTTGCCCCAAAAGCTGTAGAGGATATTATCATCAATGCTGCTAATCAAATTAGTCACGATGAGGAATTAGCAATTCTTTTCATTCAAGTAGGTTCGGATAAACTATTAAGAGAATTGTTGATAAGATGGGACGATGATTTACAATCTTTAGGTGCTAAGTTTGATATTTGTGATGTTAAACAGATAGAACAAGTTAAGCATAATCTTTTGGAAGAACTATTGTTAGAAGCAATTATTGATTAAACATTAAAAAAAGACAGTTTATGAAACTAAACCGACTCTGGGAAACTTTGCTTTATTTTGATGTTATTCCCTTGATTAGTTGCCTAAAACGATTGTGGGGAAAAAATAGTAAATTGAGTAAAAATCCAATTAATAATATGGATGTGATTTTAGTTACTGATCCGGAAACTGATTTAGCTATAGCAGTAATTAATAGCCTGTTAGAAAAAAATTATCAAGTCAGAGTATTATCTAGTGACATTAGCAGAACTAAAGAAAAATTAGGCGATCGAGTAGAAATCATCGCCGCAGATATTACCATGCCAGACAACATTAATCCCCACATCTGGAGAGGGATAAATAGTGTTATCTGTTTTAATCAACCAGGAATTGATAACTTAATTCAACTAGCAACTAAACATCTCAAACAGGGAGAAAAATTATTATTTGATTTTACGGAACCAACAGCTGCATTAAAGGAAACATGGGGTGCAGTAGATGATATTGTCATGGGAGGAATTAGCGAAAGTAAGCTCAAATTAGTGGACAACAAAGCTATTTTTTCCGGCTTAGTTTCGACAGCCAATAATGGTGGTTTTGCTTCAGTACGCACGATAAACTTCAACCCTCCTTGGGATTTATCGGCTTATGAAGGAATAGAGTTAAGCATAAAAGGAGATGGCAAACGCTATAAATTTATTAGTCGTTGTGAAGGTAAATGGGATGGAATAGGTTACTGTTATTCCTTTGATACTTTAGACAATTGTTGGACGACTATTACTATTCCTTTTGCCGAGCTAATTGGAGTTTTCCGGGCGAAAACTGTCACTAATGCCGATAATTTTGACTCTAGTAAAGTTTATTCGCTGCAGTTAATGTTAAGTAAATTTGAATATGACGGGGAATATAACCCGAAATTTCAGCCGGGAGTTTTTGCCTTAGAAATAGAATCTATTAAAGCTTATGGTGGTAAATCTACTCCTCAATTAGTGTTAGTTGGTAATCAGGAAATGGAAGCAATAGCCAGCAGTAGTGACCTAAATTTTACTATCATTAACCCAGAAAATGAGCATGGTGAGAAGAAAGATATTGCCGAAATTTGTACTCAAATAATCAGGGTTTGCTGATAAGTTTAGGCAATAGCTCAGTGCAGGAATGCAGAATTGAAACCCCTTAATTTTTGGTGCTTTGACGGAGTTTTAACTGGCGTTTTATTTTCGCCCACCTGCACTCCGAGTTTTTTCGGGACTATGTTCAGTTTATTGTTGATTCAGAGACCAATCATAGTCAAGATAGCGAACCTTATAGTTTCCCTGCTCCAAATATAGTTGATCTTGGGGATTGAGATATTTACTCAGGAAATTTAAAACAGCTCTCTCTTTAGCATTGCCAGTAAACTTATTATCTACTCCATAACTTTTTTGCCAATCTTGCCCATACCATTTAAAGATAGAAGATAGGTAGACTTGATTTTGCTGGCGATCGATACGAAAACCGTGAGGGCTAGCCATAAACTTACGCACTTGGTCATCTAATTGAGTATCTAAGTTCTCAGGAGTATAGGATTCATTTCGTAAGGGCGGACAACTGATCGCGGCACAGACTAAAGCTACATGGATACGCGGTTCATTAAAATCCACTCTGATGGTTCTATGTTCAATATCATCCAAAGTTTTTGATTGACTAGCGATCTGAAATTTATTTCTCTTCCAAACCCCAGGAATATCTCTAATGCTCTTTTTAAGAGGATTTTGATCGATAATAGATTGTAAAGTGAAAGCATTATAAGCATTAATCAAAAAAGCAATCTGCTCATTTTCACTCCATGACTGATAGTTGCTAGGAGTTACCTCACCTATAGCAGCATTAAACTGATCCAATATTTGCCTATTTTTTTGTAAGTTAGTATAGTCTACTAGACCAATATTATTGACATAGGTTTTTAAGACGGTATCATAGTCCTCATATCTAAACGGCGCTTGGGAAGGGCTAACAGATGTTTCGATTTGAGTATTATCCTCTGAAGCTTGATTAGATGGACTTCGAGCCACGCATCCACTAAAAAGTATAATCAAAGGCAATAAAATGAGGAATTTATTGATTTTATTCATTACTCTAGTTACCTGATCTTAGTTTTATTTCTAAATGTATTATTTATGATTGAACTAAATCAAAATAAGTTTTGCTTGAGATAAAGGTTAAAATTTCATTAGTAGGCTCATGGTTGATGGTTGATCGCTGATGGCTGATGGATAGTGGTTGAGGATTTATGAGTGATGATTGATAGCTGATAGTCGACAACAATCAACAATGAACAATCAACAATGAACAATCAACAAAAAAATTAAGATTATGAACTATCGAATCATAGCTTCTCTAGGAATTATCTTGGCATCTTTGGGGTTGACTTATGCACCTTTACCAGTGATGAAAAGCAAAGTAATCATTGTTGGTGGGACAGAATTGAAAGAACCTTTGCAAAAATTAGAAAAACAATTTGAGCAGCAGAACAATAATGTTGAAATAGAGTTAAAGTTTCAGGGTTCTCAAGATATTATTAATAATTATGTAGATCAAAAAAATGACTTTACTCCCACAGTACTAATTCCAGCTAACGGAGAATTAATTCAAGAATTAGGCGATCGCCTTACTGCTCAGGGTGAAAGCGATCCCTTTTACAATCAACCCCAAGCAATTATCACAACCATATTAGTAGGTATTGCTTGGCCCGAGCGAGGAAAAGTGCTCTTTCCGACAGGACGTTTTCAATGGCAAAATATCCAAACTGCCATGCAAAAACGTAATTGGGGTGATATTGGCGGCAATCGCAATTGGGGTAGTTTTGATTTTGTCACTACCGATCCTACTCGCTCTAATAGTGGTCAACTGACCTTAAGTTTGTGGTCCATGTCAAAGTTGAGAGCAAATAACTTAAATTCTAGTAGTTTAAATAATCCTAGCATTAACCAATTATTTAAATTAATCAAAAAGTCTGTATATCAACCTCCAAGATCTACTGATATTTTACTGCAAGAATTTATTGCTCGTGGACCAAATGATGCTGATGTAGCTACAGTATATGAAAGCATTGCTATTTATCGTTGGTCTCAAGCTAGTGCTACTCAACAAAAAAGCTATCGAATTTATTATCTAGATCCTACCATTGAAACTGTTACAACTGCTGTAATTGTCAGACGAAATGTGGGTAACTCAACCGCAAAAGCAGCTCAGAAATTTTTAGATTTTCTCCTGCAAGATGAACCGCAAAAAACATTTGCTCGATATGGCTTTCGTCCTGTAGTTGAGACAATACAATTAAATTCTATTTCCAATAGTCCTTGGGGAGAAAATATTCCTGGAGTTGAAATTAATCCGCCTGTAACTTCTGTAAATCCCCCTAATCCCCAAATAATTAATGAAATTCAACGAATTTGGAATCGATCTTCTTAATGAGAGCGAGGAATTTGAGCATGTCCCAATAGGTAAGTATCCTAATTAACGTTTACGTTGACGGATAAAGCCGAAAAAACCAAAACTGATTAAGCCAAACAATAAACCAGGTTCGGGAGTGCTAGTTTTAGCTTCCCAGCCCACATCATTTAACCCTGCATAATCTAATTCAGTCAAGAGTTTACGAGTACCAACAAAAAGACTAGGATCCATAGCCGTTTCTTGCACTACGCCATCCGGTAGCCCTAAGCGATTAACAGTGCTTTGTGTTCCTTCTTGCCAATGAGCCTCATTAGTGTCTAAAGTTATGTTGCCACCAAAAGAAGCCACCGATTCAGGACCAGTAAAGTTACCACTGCTAACAAAATGTTCCCAAGACTTAGACGTTCCAAACCCGAGTGCATGGGATAATTCATGAATGGCTACCGAGAGAAAATCATTTTGTCCCCCGCCAGGATTGTCACTGCTAAAATTCCAATTAGCACTCGTATTAAAGGTAATTGAGCCTCCCCAAGGACCGAAATCTGTTGCTGTTGACGAATCTCCCGTAGCTCCGACTTGTCCACGGGTTCTAACAGTATTAACAAAACTAGCACTGCCTGATGCTGAAAACCCTCCAGGTCCTCCTATGCCTAAAGTAGAGCCGAGAAGACTTCGCCCCCCTGCATAGATAATCAGAGTATTTTCTGCAACAGTTAAATTGCGAAGCCTTTCTTGAGCGCCAGTGGCAGGATTTGAAAAAATAGCAGTCCAATTGTTGGAGCCAGAAGGGTTAATAGCTTCTAGGTTATCTGTGAAAAATTCAAAAAAGCTGGCCGCTTCTTCTAGTCGATCCCTACGCTCTTGGGGGCTAAAAAAGTTATTAGTATCGAGAGAATAATCAAAGTTTAAATTAATTGCCTGTACTTCCCAAGCCGAAGCTACATATAAACCTAAACTTAAAGCTCCCAATTTTACTAAGGATTTAATCATTTTTACCTACTCTTAAAATCAAATCCAATCTAGCCCAATTACTCGCGAGTTGCCCATAACATATTTTTAGATTATCAATCAAAAGTGATAGTCTATAGGCAAAGCATTTAATCGGATTCGATATCGATATGACTAGTAGTCAGAAAAAATCTCAATCAATTAATAAAAGCCTCCTATCTGTGCTAATTTTAGGGCTGATTGTCTTAATTTGGGTAGGAATAAGGATAATTACTCCTGATATTCCTACTATCTTTGCTGGTACGCGCCCCGAGCTTCTGGGAGTACAATCAGGTAAGTTAGCTACTTGTCCTTCTTCTCCTAATTGTGTTAGTAGCCAAAGTCAAGATGAGCAACACTATATTCAACCTTTAGCTTACCAAGGAAATCCGCAACAAGCCCTAGCCGCTCTAGAAGCAATTATTTCTACTCAACCAGGGGTAAACATTATCCAAAAAAATGATGATTACCTATATGCAGAGTTTACTTCTCGTTGGATGGGATTTGTTGATGATGTAGAATTTTTCCTGAATCGAGATGCAGAAGTAATTGAAGTAAGATCTGCTTCTCGTCTAGGAGAATCAGATTTAGGAGTCAATCGTAACAGAATTGAGTTCATTAGAGAGCAATTGGCAAGCGGAAACTCACAATTGAATTCATCACTCAATTAGCGGTAAAGGGTGTAATTGAAATGGGGTTAATACCGAAAATCAAGGCTGGTTAATTCTGCATTCAACCCCTAGGATCTTTAGATAAAACAAAAACATTACCCTCATTCCCCCTACCAATGCGTAGATCGCCATCTAAGTAAGTGATTTCTAACCAACCATTTTGAGGACGATCGCCGATGGGTAAATCAAAAGGGGGAAATTTTTTGTCTGCCTCAATTTGATTGATAAAATCTTTGGGAGAGAGATAATCTAGAAAACGTTGTAATCCCCAAATAGAACGTTCAAATTTGACATCAACTCGCTTAGGAGAAACTACCTGAAAACTAGCGGCAACACTCACTAAACCTTCTAAAAAAGGTATTCCCACTATCTCCGCTAAATTATATAATTTCCCTGCTTCCACACGAATACACTGATAAATTTCCCCTAATTGCAGTAAAGGGAATTTATCTAAACCTAAAATACTCTTACTGGTAGTGTAAAGTAAACGCCAATCTCCTTCTATGAGTTCTTTAGCTTCTAAAGGGTTAGGGGTAGGATTGTGATCTTCTAATTTTTCAACTATGGAGAGAATATTAATCTTATCCTTGTCGGAAGCTAACAATCCTCGATTTTTACCGGCGATCGCTTCTAATAAAGATTCTTTGGGATGCATATTTGGGTTCATAATAGAATATAGTTGATTATTATCTAAGATCTATATATTTAGCATAACCTGAATTTTAATGATGAAAAATCCTGCTTTGCGTCAAGAACCACGCTATGAACCTGCACCTGTAATTCCTCTTAAACAAGAGGGCTCTCTTTTAGACTGGTTGCAAGCTCACGATCGCATTATTTTTCGTGAAGAGAAAATAAATGAACCACAACGGCAAGAAGATCAAGAAATTTCTGAACTCATTGAGGGAGAAGATATAGAATTTGAACGTGATTACGATGACGACGACATAGATGATTTAGATCAATAATAAAAAAGAAACTTGGTGTGAGGAAACTGTGGAAACCAAATTATTTTCAGCCGATAGTTTTAAACACCCCTCCGGTGTTACTCTATTAATTCTTCTAGCTATCTTATTGTTGGCTTTGGGTTTTATTGGCCTAAAGTCAATGCCCATGTTACTGCTGGCTGTCTCTGCCTCTGCTAGCGGTGGGTTGGGTTATTATGTATTACCTATATTACAAAAATTAAAAGCCGGACAAATAATCCAAGAAGATGGACCTGCTACTCACTTAAAAAAGGCAGGGACGCCAACGATGGGGGGAATTTTCTTTATTCCTACAGCAGTAATCATTGCTCTAATCTGCGGAGGCTTTACCTCTAATTTGATCGCGGTATCTCTGGTAACTCTTGCTTACGGAGCCATAGGCTGGTGGGATGATTGGCAAATTTTACGCCAAAAATCGAATAAAGGAATGACCCCTCGACAAAAACTAATTCTGCAAGTAACAGTAGCGGTTCTCTTCTGTTTATGGATGTGGTCAACTCAACCAGAAACTATTACCTCAGTTAGACTGCCAGGCAACCTAATTCTCCCTTTGGGCTTATTTTTTTGGGTACTGGCGGGGTTTGCGATCGTAGCAGAAAGCAATGCGACTAACCTGACTGATGGAGTAGATGGGCTAGCAGGAGGAACAGGGGCGATCGCCTTTTTAGGTTTAGCTATTGTGGTGGCACCCACTCATCCTGATTTGATGATTTTTGCTGTTTGTTTAAGTGGTGGCTGTTTAGGTTTTGTGCTCCATAACCGCAATCCTGCCCGTGTATTTATGGGGGATACTGGCTCTTTGGCTTTAGGTGGCGCTTTAGCAGCAGTGGGTATTCTTACTCAAAATCTTTGGGCATTGTTCATTATCAGCGGAATTTTCTTTATCGAATCCATCTCGGTTATTGCTCAAGTTACCTACTATAAAGCAACTAAAGGACCAGACGGAAAAGGTAAAAGATTACTAAAAATGGCACCAATACACCATCATCTGGAATTAACTGGTTGGTCAGAAACTCAAATTGTCGGTGTTTTCTATTTGATTAATACTATTTTGGTAATTTTGTCATTAGTAGTTGGTAGTTAATGGTAAAAAACAATCAACACTAATATAATTTCAGAGGGAAAAAATGTTGAAAAAAACTTTAATTACACTACTGAGCGGTACTACCTTGTTAGGTTTATTGATTTATCCGTTCAATTTATCTAGGAGCGTTGCTCAAGACAATCAAACTACTCTAATAACTCAGTCATCGCCAGAGATTAATTTTCAAGAGCTTAAGGGATTTAAGGGGGTGATTGTTACTTTGGGAGTAACTCCTAATGGGAAGACTCTGATAGTAGCATCAAATGATGGACAAATTACAGCAGTAGATCTGGAAAATTTAGAGCTAAAATACTCACAACGTTTGAGAGCTAACCCTTACTCTGATATTGCTTTTAGTTCTGATGGTAAATTGTTTGCAGTTACCAATGAAGAGAATATCGTCCTTTTTGATACAGAAAAGGGCAAAAAAATCAGAACCTTACAAGGGCACAGCAGTAATGTCAGTAACTTATCTATTAGCCCTGACAATCGCATTTTAGTTAGTGTCAGTGGCAATGAGCGGACAATCAAAGTTTGGAATTTAGAGCGAGGAAATCTGATTCAGACCATTGGAGAAGGTATTGGTCCAGTAACAACGGTGGCTTTTAGTCCTGATAGTAAGTTTTTTGTTACTGGTTCAATTGGTACTGAGCGTCTGATCAAGTTTTGGGATACAGAAACCTTGGAATTGCTCAACACTTCTGAGAAACAACCCGGTTATATTTATAGTGTTGCCATTACCCCGGATGGAAAAGAACTAGTAGCCGCAGTCAGAAATTTTGTTAAAGTCTGGGATCTCAGTAGTACTAAGGAAATATTGAGTCTCAAAGGACCGCAATTAGATATTAATAAGATCGCTGTTTCTCCAGATAATCGACTAGTAGCTATTGCTACTAGGGAAGGAAAGGTTATGATTATGGATATTGTTCAAGGAGAACTATTAGGTACCCTGAAAGGACATGAAGGATGGGTTCAATCTGTCACTTTCAGTCCTGATGGTCAGTACCTTTTTAGTGGAGCAGAAGACAAAATTGTCAAAATTTGGGACATATCCAATTTGTAAGAAACTGGAAAGACAAGTATAGCATTACTGATGACATAAAAAATAATTAAACTTATGCTTTTATTAAAGCTTATTGAAGAAAGTTGCCCTAACCCATCGTGAACTAAAGTTCACGGCTAATAGCTCAAGTCCATCTTTTTTGGACTGAATTTTTTAGTCATCTGAAGATGACTCTAACTATGAGCCAAGAAATTTATGAGTCTGTGGTTCAATTAAAAAAGGTCAGATCAGAACAAGGTTTTGGTGCGTTGGGGAACGCACCCTACGCATACTTTCTACCTGCTCCCTGCTCCCTGCTCTTTCCAAGGTTTAACCTAATTCGCCCACAGTATCATTTATTTCTTGGCCAGATATTTTAAGGTAACAAAACGTGAGTTCGACGGAATGCTCAAAGGCTGATTATCTGGTTAGTCAACCTATGACTCAAGATACAACTCGAAAAAGAGTCAACATCTTATCTGGAATGGGATTGACACAATTAATACCCAATCCAAAATCTAAAATCCAAAATCCAAAATCGAACTCACGTTAGCTGTAGGTAAAGGGGAAGTTGAAGCTCGACAAGATTTTGACGATCCTGAAGATAGGAAAGTAGTGTTTCGCTTTCAGTTCAACAGATAAGATGTGAACTACCGGTGTATTCGGATGAGGAACTATCGCAATCCTATTTAAGATTTGTGTGTCGGTAATATTCACCAATGGTAAGCTATGCTGTAATTATAAAGATCTTTGTTGGAGTATAATGGGGCAATTGACTTGGCGATCGCCCTGACTATTGGAACTAAGATCGAATTAATCAGTCTTTGTCACTATTAAGATTTACAGTTTGGCTCGAAATCTCTATTTAGGAGAGTATAGAAAATGTTAGCAAAAATGTTCTCAAAATTAACCGATAATTTAGGGGAATGGAATCCTCAATTGTTTCGAGAAATTAAAGGGCGACTTAAACCACGCAATGCAGTAATTATTTCCTGCTTATCACTGGTAGGCCAGATTCTGCTCTATCTTTACTTTATGGGACTTTTACCCACAAGGGAAGGAGTAGCTAATCGTTATTGCGTGGGGAACTCAACCACAGGCTTGTCTGGACAATCACCTAACAACTACTGTATCAAAGATTTGCTGGGTAATTTTCAGCTAATGAAGGATTTATGGTGGTTGGATATGTTTATCACCATGAGTATTATCGGGATTTTTACTCTGCTGGTGGTGGGTACTTATATGCTCATTGCTGATTTATCGAAGGAAGAAAGTCGCAGTACTCTGAATTTTATTCGCCTTAGTCCTCAGTCGGCAACTAGTATTTTTGTAGGCAAGATATTGGGTGTCCCAGTTTTAGTTTATCTGTTTGGCTTAACTGCCGTTCCTTTGCATTTTTGGGCTGGGTTAGCTGCGAATATACCCGCAAATCTAATTTTATCGTTCTATCTTGTTCTTGCTGCCAGTTGCATGTTCTTCTACAGTGCAGCTATTTTATATAGTTTGGTAAGTTCTGGATTAGGTAGTTTTCAAGCATGGTTAGGGAGCGCAGCAGTTTTATTTTTCCTTTTAGCAATGACTGGTGCTACTCTAGAAACCTATTCTTCCTTCTCGGAAACCTCTTTTGACTGGCTGATCCTATTTTATCCGGGTACTGCCTTATTCTATTTAGTGAAATCAACTTTTCTAGCTCCAGATACGATCGGTTACTTACAATATGCTGCTCTGAAAAATTTAACTTGGTATGGACAATCTCTATGGATTCATGCTTGGAGTGGTCTTGGTTTTATGTTCGTAAATTTTGGTGTCTGGAGTTTTTGGATTTGGCAAGGCTTGAAGCGACGTTTCCATAATCCTTTAGCTACTGTAGTTAGTAAAGCTCATAGTTATTGGCTTTCTGGTTGCTTTATTGTCTATAATCTCGGCTTTGCTTTACAACATACCAATAAATATAATCTTCATGAAGGATTTCAAGTATTACAATTGTTTAACTTGATCCTTTTCTTACTTCTCATGGCGGCTTTAACTCCTCACCGTCAAACTTTGCAAGATTGGGCACGTTATCGTCATAAAACTGCACGAGAGAATCGTAATTTGTGGAAGGATTTAATTATTGGCGAAAAAAGTCCGGCTATAGTGGCGATCGCCCTCAATATCGCTTTGGTAAGCATTTATATTATTCCGTCTCTGTTTTTGCTTCCTTTAGAGCAATACAGAATGCCAGCTTTGACAGGTTTGATATTGAGTGGAGCGATCGCTTTAATTTATGCCACAATTGCTCAACTGATGGTAATGATGAAGACTTCTAAGCGGGGTTTAATTGCATCTAGTAGCGTAGCTGCTTTGATGATTTTACCAATAACTGCTTTTGCCTTTTTTGGGATTAATCCTATCGATTTGCCTGGTATTTGGTTATTTTCTGCTTTACCTTCTCTAGCAACAGAGCACATGGCCTTATCGACTCTGGGTTGGGCATTTTTAGGACAATTAGGGGCGATCGTAACCTTAAATTTCCAGATGACAAGGTTACTCCGTCAAGCAGGTACCTCAGAAACCAAAGCTCTGTTAACAGGCGATAACAACAAGGGTATGGCAATGCCTGCAGGCGTTAACTTAAGCCAGAAATAGTTTACCAGTGGTTGAATGCAGAATGCAGAATGCAGAATGCAGAATTATGTTTTGAGTCAACTTCAGACGAGGAAAGCTGCTCCGCCTTGAACTTGAGTTCAAGGCGGAGCAATTGTTTTACTTAATTTGACACCAGTGATTATGAGTAACAAAGGCAGGTTAAATTAAGCCAATCCGATTGATTACTCATGCTAAAAATATAGCAAACAACGAGTTGGTTAGGACATGATGAATTGCTACAGTCAAGAGATGGCAAGAGTTTTAATTCTTAATTCTGCATTCTACATTCTGCATTCTGCTATAGTATCTGTGTAGGTTGAGTCTTGTGCAGGTGAAACCCAATTTTTTCAATGATCGCGGGGTTTCATGTCAAACGCGATCCGCAACCATGGAAAAGACGTTTATAATCAATGTCGAAAGCACAGCATAGCTGCAGCTAGCAGTATGGGGTGTGGTGTTGTACAATCAACAAATAGTGAAAAAACTTCCATCAAAGATGCAAAAAATTTTAGGATTGATAGCATGGTCAGGAATTTTACCTGCGATCGCCAGCTTCGCAGTTTCGGTACAAGCACAACCAAAACCGCTTTTTTTAGCTTATCCCCCTAACAAACATCAAACTACTGCAGATTCAATCTTTTTCATTGGTTCAGCACCCCCCACGGGAGAGGTTTTAATCAATGGGCAACCAATTCAACGTTCTCGGGCGGGCTATTTTGCCCCTAGTTTTCCTTTAAAGATAGGGCAGAATAAATTTACTTTACGCTATCAAAATCAAGAAATCACCCGCATCATCACTAAATTATCTACCGCACCAGAATTTCCCCCAGGATTGGGTTTTGCCAAAAATTCCCTCACCCCTTCAGAAAATATTGCTAGATTACCCCATGAGTTAATTTGTTTTGGAGCGATCGCCCCTCAAAATGCCACTGTTAAAGTGCGATTAGGTAGTCAAGAAATTGCCCTAGCTCCCTCCTCGCAATTAGCAGATTTGCCACCTAATTCCGCTGTTTTGATTTCCCAAAATGATCCTCAAGTAGATCGACTCAATAGTTGGCAGAAGGTAAAAGGATGTACCACTATTGCTGAACCTGGTTTGCGAGGACAACCCATATTTGTCCTCAACCTTGATGGTAAAACAGTAACCCAATCAAGTACAGCTCAAATTGAAATTCTCTCACCCAGTAGCTTAGAAGTAGTAGAAGTAATTACGGAAGCAGGCGTAGCTAGAACTGGTCCTAGTACCAATTATTCCCGTTTAACACCCCTCCCGCAAGGTACGAGAGCATCTGTAACCGGAAAAGAAGGAGAATGGTTGAGGTTAGATTACAGTGGTTGGATTAAAGCAGTAGAAACCAAAACACTCCCTGATGCTGCTCCTCCAGTGAGTTTAATTCGCAGTGTCAATTTCCGACAGGCAAATAAGGCTACAGAAATAATTTTCCCGCTGCAAAATCCCGTACCTATTGCTATCAAACAGGGAGATAGTACCTTTACGGTTACTCTTTACAATACCATTGCCCAAACCGATACTATTCGCTTAGATGACGATCCTGTCATTAAACGCCTCGATTGGCATCAAGTCAAACCCACTCAGATAGAGTATACTTTTAACCTTAAATCAGAACAACAGTGGGGTTATGATGTACGTTACGAAGGAACAAGTTTAATTCTCTCTTTACGCCATCCTCCTCAATTGTCTAGAGCTTTAGATGGCGTTACCATCTTACTCGATCCAGGTCATGGAGGTAAAGAATTAGGCGCAGTTGGTCCTACTGGTTATCCAGAAAAAGATGTTAATCTAATTATTTCTAAACTATTACGAGAGGAATTAGTTAAAAGAGGGGCTCAAGTTTATTTGACCAGAGAAAGCGATCGAGATGTGTCTTTAGGTGAAAGAGTAAAAATGATTCAAGAAATTAAACCTACCCTGGCTTTTTCTATTCACTATAATGCTTTGCCTGATAGTGGTGATGCAATCAACACCAAAGGCATAAGTACTTTTTGGTATCATCCTCAAGCACACGCTCTAGCAGTATTTTTACATAATTATTTGGTCGAGAATTTTGCTCGCCCTTCTTATGGTGTATTTTGGAATAATCTCGCCCTGACTCGTCCCCATACTGCTCCTAGTCTATTATTAGAATTAGGTTTTATGATTAATCCAGAGGAGTTTGCCTGGATTACTAATCAGGATGAGCAAAAAAAATTAGCAGCGGCGATCGCTGATGGTATTACTCTCTGGTTACGCGATCGGTAAGGGCGCGCTAACCGATTAATTGGTTTCAACTAATCGATTTATAACTGTAAGCAGTCTTAAACTCAAGTTCATTAAAGAAGATTTATCGATCGTGTTTTGAAGATAGAAATAAAGCAGCAATGAGCCCAATAGTTCCGCCAATTAAGCCGATGATTAGCCAAAAAGTGAATAGATATCCTTTTTGGTCGGCAACGATCGCCGCATTCAAGCCGATCAGGCAGTGTAGAAGCATTAGCAAAAACACCAAACTCGGCTCAGGATTAATAAATAATTCCCCCATGAAAATAAAAACTACCCTTAAAAACTGTTTCCTTATTAAAATAGCATCAGTATTAAACATTTAAATTATTAATTTAGTCTTCTGGATCAATCAAAAATATGATTATTAATCAACAAGCAATCATTTATCGCATTTTAGATGCTAATTTAGACCGAGCCAGAGAAGGATTAAGGATCATTGAAGAATGGTGTCGATTTGGATTAAATAACAGCTCAATGGCCGAAGAATGTAAACAGATGCGTCAAGAATTAGCCAGTTGGCATAGTTTGGAATTACGCATGGCCAGAGATACTCCAGGCGATCCGGGAACAGAATTAACTCATCCCCAAGAAGAAGAACGTGCTACCATCGAAGAGCTCCTACAAGCTAATTTAGCTCGAGTGCAAGAAGCTTTAAGGGTTTTAGAAGAATATGCTAAATTGTATAACACTGAACTAGCAGCAACCATGAAACAGGTTCGTTATCAAGTCTATACCCTGGAAAGTAATTTGTTAGCACAACGAAGACGACAATTACTGGAACAAGCCAGATTATACTTAGTTACCTCCCCCTCAGAGAATTTATTCAGTGTTGTAGAATCAGCCTTACATGGAGGGTTAAATTTAGTTCAATATCGCCATAAAGATGCTGATGACATGGTTAAATTAGCTGAAGCTTACAAATTATGTCAATTATGTCATGCTTATGGGGCTTTATTTATTGTCAACGATCGAGTAGATTTAGCCATAGCAGTTAATGCAGATGGAGTACATTTAGGACAAAAAGATCTTCCTGTGGATTTAGCAAGAGAGATATTAGGTTCCCAGAAAATTATCGGTAAATCTACCACTAATCCTGAAGAAATGGAAAAAGCGATCGCCGAAGGCGCTGACTACATTGGTGTCGGCCCAGTCTATGAAACTCCTACCAAGCCGAATAAGGCCGCAGCAGGATTAGAATATGTGCGTTATGCTGTGAATAATAGCACTCTACCTTGGTTTGCCATTGGCGGTATAGATACCAATAATATTATTGAGGTCTTAAAAGCAGGTGCTACCAGAGTAGCAGTAGTCAGAGCCATCATGGAAGCAGAACAACCTGCTCGGGTGACACAATATTTTCTTTCTCAACTAATGCGCAAGCAGAGTTTATTACTTTTAGAAGCAAGGCTAGAAAAATCTCATGGCGGAAATTAATATCCAAGTTAATGGAGAATCAGTTAATTGTTCTCCCGATCTCAAATTACCAGCATTACTTACTCAAATGGGTTTAAATCCCCGCTTATTAGCTGTGGAATACAATGGTGAAATTCTACATCGTCAGTATTGGGATCGGCAAGAAATTCAACCAGGCGATCGCCTCGAAATCGTTACTATTGTCGGCGGAGGATAAATTATTGGAATTCAGAATTCAGAATTCAGAATTCAGAATTATTACCGCTCAACATTCTGCATTCTACATTCTACATTCTGCATTCATTCGCTATAACTTCACTTCAATATCTACTCCCGCCGGTAGGTCTAATTTCATCAAAGCATCGATGGTTTTGGAAGATGGTTGATAAATATCAATAATCCGGCGATGGGTACGAGTTTCAAAATGCTCCCGTGAATCTTTATCAACGTGGGGCGAGCGCAATAGGCAATAAATTTTTCGCTTGGTAGGTAAAGGAATAGGACCGATAGCTGTAGCATTAGTTCTATTCGCCGTATCAACAATTTTCGTACAAGAAGTATCCAGTAAGCGACGGTCAAAAGCTTTGAGGCGGATACGAATTTTTTGTTGTTGTAAAGTTGCCATAGTTTTTCAATTCTTTGATTGTCAAGGTTCTTCTCAAAAAAAAGCCCATAAAATGAGGGCGCAAAAGATGCGCCCACAGATTATTTAAGTATATTTACTTAATGATTTTGGAAACCGTCCCAGCGCCAATAGTACGTCCACCTTCACGGATGGCAAAACGCATTCCCTGTTCAATAGCGATGGGGCTGATTAGTTCCACGGTCATTTTAATGCGATCGCCAGGCATTACCATTTCAGCAGCACTACCATCATCAGCAGTAAAAGCTTTAATGGTTCCAGTTACGTCAGTAGTACGCACGTAGAATTGGGGGCGGTAGTTAGTGAAGAAGGGAGTATGACGGCCACCTTCATCTTTAGTTAGCACGTAAACTTCTGATTCAAATTCAGTATGAGGAGTGATAGAACCAGGTTTAGCCAGTACCATACCACGCTCAATTTCTTCTTTTTGAATCCCGCGAAGTAGCACCCCGACATTATCACCGGCTATGCCTTCATCAAGAGTTTTCTGGAACATTTCTACTCCCGTTACGGTAGTACTGCGAGTATCCTTAATGCCAACAATTTCAATAGTTTCGCCGACTTTTACTTTACCCCGTTCAATCCTACCAGTCGCTACAGTACCACGGCCAGTAATAGAGAAGACATCTTCTACTGCCATTAAGAAGGGCTTATCAATATCCCTTTCAGGAGTAGGGATATATTCATCAACAGCGTCCATTAGTTCGTAGATTTTATCAACCCAATCATTATCGCCCTTCTTAGTATCGGGATTATCAACCATATGTTCCAAAGCTAGTAAAGCAGAACCAGAGACAATGGGAATATCGTCACCGGGGAAACCATATTCACTGAGAAGTTCGCGGACTTCTAGTTCTACCAATTCTAATAACTCTTCGTCATCGACTTGGTCTTGCTTATTCAAGAACACTACTAAACTAGGAACTCCTACCTGTCTTGCCAAGAGGATGTGTTCCCGAGTTTGAGGCATGGGGCCATCTGCAGCTGATACCACCAAAATACCACCATCCATTTGGGCAGCTCCAGTGATCATGTTTTTGACATAGTCAGCGTGTCCGGGACAGTCAACGTGAGCGTAGTGGCGATTTTCCGACTCATACTCAACGTGAGCAGTGTTGATCGTAATCCCCCGTTGTTTTTCTTCGGGAGCAGCATCAATGTCGTCGTATTTACGAGCTTTGGCACGACCCAAAGCAGATAGAGTCATGGTCATAGCTGCTGTTAGGGTAGTCTTCCCGTGGTCAACGTGACCGATAGTGCCAATGTTAACGTGAGGTTTAGTTCTTTCAAATTTTGCGCGTGCCATTTACTAATCTTTCCTTTTATCTAAACTATGCGTTCCCTTTATTTTTTTCAATGATTCCCTCGGCTACATTACGAGGTACTTCATTGTAGTTACTGAACTCCATGGTAAAGATACCACGCCCCTGAGTTTTAGAGCGGATATCTGTGGCATAACCAAACATTTCTGCTAGGGGTACTTTGGCAGCTACCTTGGCTAGTCCTTCTTCAGAGTTCATCCCTTCGATGTTTCCTCGACGAGAGTTGAGGTCTCCCATTACATCCCCTAGGAAGTTTTCGGGTACTTCTACCTCTACTTTCATTACTGGTTCTAACAGTACAGGAGCAGCCTTCATCACTGCATCTCTCATGGCCATAGAACCGGCAATCTTAAAAGCCATTTCTGAGGAATCAACCTCGTGATAAGAACCATCTACTAGGGTAGCCTTCAGATCAATTACTGGATAACCAGCCAGGATACCTGATTCGCAAGCTTCTTTCATCCCTTGTTCAACTGCAGGTATATATTCTTTAGGAATAGCACCACCGACAATTTTTGAGATAAATTCAAACCCGCTACCAGCTTCTGAAGGTTCTACTTTGACCACTACGTGACCGTATTGACCTTTACCGCCACTTTGACGGATAAACTTACCTTCGGTATCGACATTCTTACGAATAGTTTCTCGATAAGCTACTTGAGGTTTACCCACATTAGCTTCTACCTTGAACTCTCGCAACATCCGATCAACCAGAATTTCTAAATGTAATTCACCCATGCCAGCAATCACAGTTTGGTTAGTTTCTGGATCTGTACTGACTCGGAAAGTCGGATCTTCATCCGATAAGGACTGGAGAGCTTTAGACAGTTTATCCATATCCTGCTTGGTTTTCGGTTCTACTGCTACTGAAATTACCGGTTCGGGGATGAACAGAGATTCTAAAATAATCGGGTTTTGTTCATCACACAAGGTATCGCCAGTAGTAGTATTTTTTAGGCCAATGGCTGCTCCTAAATCCCCAGCACGCAATTCATCTACTTCAATGCGCTCATTAGATTTGAGCACGATCAAGCGAGAAATGCGTTCTTTTTGGTCTTTAGTGGAGTTATAGACATAGCTCCCTTTGGCTAAAACTCCTGAGTAAACCCGCATAAAGGTTAAGCGGCCGTAGGGATCGGCAGCAATTTTAAAAGCCAGAGCAGAAAAAGGTTCGTTATCATCAGATTTTCTTACTGCTTCTGTGCCATCATCAAGTACTCCTTTAATGGGAGGTACTTCAGTGGGAGCAGGAAGATAATCTACTACCGCATCTAATAATAGTTGAACACCTTTATTTTTAAAAGCAGAACCGCAAAGCACAGGTACTAAAGTTCCTTCAATGGTACCTTTACGAATTGCTGCTTTCAGTTCCTCTTCGGGAATTTCTTCTTCAGCTAAATATTTTTCTAGTATTTCTTCATCAGTTTCTGCTACTGTTTCTAGTAAGTGGAAGCGGTATTCTTCGGCAACTTCTTGAATCTCAGCCGGAATTTCGGTTTCTTCCATTTCTTGACCGAGATCGTCTTTATAGATTTTAGCCCGCATTCTTACTAAATCAACAATGCCGTGGAATTTATCTTCACTGCCAATGGGTACTTGAATTGGAAGCGCTGGTGCCCGGAGACGATCTTTAATTTGTTCATAAACCTTGAAAAAATTTGCCCCCGTGCGATCCATTTTGTTGATAAAAGCTATCCGCGGTACACTGTAGCGATCTGCTTGTCGCCAAACAGTTTCTGATTGGGGTTGAACTCCTCCTACCGAGCAGAATACAGCTATGACACCATCTAATACGCGCATGGAGCGTTCTACTTCTATGGTGAAGTCAACGTGACCAGGTGTATCTATAATGTTAATCCGATGATCTTGCCAACTGGCACTAATCGCAGCAGCAGTAATAGTAATACCTCTTTCCCGCTCCTGTTCCATCCAGTCGGTAACTGCTGTACCTTCATGGACTTCTCCGATTTTGTGAACCATTCCGGAGTAGAAGAGTATTCTTTCAGTTGTTGTTGTTTTGCCCGCGTCTATGTGCGCCGCAATGCCGATATTACGGACTTTCTCTAGCGGGATTGTACGTGTCACAGTTACCTCCTTAAATAAATGCTTGCTGATTAGTTATCATAACTATTAATTGATAGTCTGTTACAATTCTATACTTTTCTTTGTAAAATTTATCATTTTCTTCGACAAAGGAGGGATTGTCTCCGCGCAGAAGTCAAAAGTTACTTACCCCTAAACCTTCTAAGAAGGGAATCTCAAAAGTATCATAAATTGAAATTTCTGACGATTACCAAGGGTCCGGTTATTTTGCTAACTGCTTGAACTTGCTCATTGTAACTAACACTAGAATTTTTTAATATCTATAGTGGGCAAAAGCTTTGTTCGCTTCTGCCATTTTGTGAGTTTCTTCCCGTTTGCGGATCGCTCCTCCAGTTTCGTTAGCTGCATCCATAATTTCGTTAGCTAATTTGATCGCCATAGTTTTTCCGCTTCTAACTCTGGAAAAGCGGATCAACCAACGTAATGCCAAAGTTGTTCCTCTTGATGGACGAACCTCCATGGGGACTTGATAGGTTGCTCCTCCTACTCTTCTAGCCTTTACTTCCACCAGAGGAGTAAGATTACGTACTGCTTTCTCAAAAGTTTCCAGAGGTTCAGTCTCTGTCCGCTCGCCAATAATTGCTAAGGCGTCATATACAATTCTGGCGACGACAGATTTATTCCCATCTTTCATGAGCCGACGAATAGTCATATTGATCAGTCTGCTATTATAGACTGGATCCGGAGGAACTTCTACAAGTTTTGCTTTACTGCGACGAGACATTTTCTAATAATTAATTTCCTTATACGATCTTTACTATTGCTTATTTAGGACGTTTAGCTCCATACTTAGAGCGTCCTTGTTTTCTATCTTTGACTCCTGTAGCATCTAGAGTACCACGCACGATATGATATCTAACTCCAGGTAAATCTTTTACCCTTCCACCTCTGATTAAAACTACTGAGTGCTCTTGTAAGTTATGACCAATACCAGGAATATAGGCTGTGACTTCAAACCCAGATGTTAAACGTACCCGCGCTACTTTCCGCAGTGCTGAGTTAGGTTTTTTAGGAGTTGCAGTATATACTCTCGTGCAAACTCCACGACGCTGAGGACATTCTTTTAGCGCCGGTGATTTAGTTTTTTTCTGGAGTTTTGAGCGTTCATTGCGAATCAGTTGTTGAATTGTAGGCATGAGTTATGTTTATTTTTGATATCATGTGTTAGCTCACACAGAATAAATATGGTTGCTTACCAGTATTACCAGTGACAAACTATAATCATACCTTATCATCTATGTTTATGTCAAGGCTCAGCTCAAGAACCTTGGCTGGCAAAAGATTGACCGCAACTACAACTACTCACAGCGTTGGGATTATCAAAGCGAAACCCACCGCCCATTAAATCTTCAGAGTAATCTATTTTTATGCCTTCAAGATAGGAGTAGCTTGGTGAAGGGACAACAATAGAAATACCACTATGTTCGAAGGTGCGATCGCCTGGTTGAATAGTATCAATCAGAGTTAATTGATAGAATAAGCCAGAGCAGCCACCTCGTTCGGCTGTCAGGAGTAGGTGACTGTTTGGTTTTTGGCGGGAAGCCTTGATTCTTTTTACCTCTTGGACTGCTGCTTCAGTGATAGCGATCATTGAATTTATCAAATTATAATTTTCTGCTTATTTACGTGCGTAATCATCTTGAAAACGAATGATATCGTCTTCTCCTAAATATTCGCCATTTTGCACTTCAATCAGAATTAATTTAATTACCCCTGGATTCTCCAAGCGATGGGCAGTACACTGGGGTACATAGGTAGATTGATTGGCACCCAAGACTTTTACTTCTTCACCACAGATTACTTTAGCAGTACCGGAGACGACAATCCAATGTTCACTACGATGATGGTGCATTTGTAGGCTGAGGCGGTGTCCAGGATTAACTTCAATCCTTTTAATTTTATAGCCTGTCCCTTCTTCGAGGGTAGTGAAAGAGCCCCAAGGTCGAATTTCGGTAGCATTTGCTTCTGAGGTTATAGCTTGAGGTAAAGAGGGGGTGGTAGTTTCAGAGCTTTCTTGTAGTTGAATCATATCTGGATTTTAGCTAAGTGATCTTAATTCAAGATAGCAAGAATGATTAGATTTTGGCTACAGTTTTGTGTTAAGCGATCGCTGCTGCGGAGAATCAGGTATTATAGTTAAAGAGAAGTAGTGTCAGGATTTGTCAGGTTTTCTGGGAGCGGTAATAACTGGTTTTGACTCCTAGCAGAATTGACAGCCAAAACCAGTTAAAATTAGCGATCGCCCCCTACTTTTCGATGAGCATCGAAGTTTTCTTCTCCTACTCCGAGCAAGATGAGCAACTACGAGATGAATTGGAAAAGCACCTTAGTATCCTCAAAAGACAAGGTGCGCTAGCTATCTGGCATCATCACCAAATTACTGCGGGAACAGAGTGGCAAGGAGAAATTGACGCGCATCTGGATTCGGCTCAGGTGATTCTGCTCTTGGTAAGCCCGGATTTTTTCGCTGCGGATTATATCTGCGAGGTTGAGATCCAACGGGCGATGGAACGCCACGCTAGCAGATTAGCTCGCGTCATTCCAGTCCTTCTCCGTCCGGTAGATAACTGGCAGGAAGCACCTTTTGGTAAACTTCAGCCACTACCGACCAATGGAAAGCCAGTTACTACTTGGGAGAATCGCGATCGAGCTTTTGAAAATATTGCTGCTGGCATCCGCAAGATTCTCGAATCCTTTTCCTCGGAGAAAACCTCTCTAGAGATAGGAGAAGGAGTTAGAGAAAAACAACAGCAATGGGAAAAGCTGGTGAATCTACTAATGAGGTGGCGACCTGCTGAAGGAGCCGATCCGAATATCTTAATAATTACTGTCGCTCGAGAAGATATTGAATATCAAGATCACAAGGAAATGATCAGAAGCGGATCGTTGGCAGATGAAGCACTGGCTAAACTTTTACAAAAACTGAAACCATATAATCCAGCAGTAATCGGGTTAGATATTCTCCGTGACGAACCTCAAGATTGCCAATCTGCTGAGTTAGCAGTTAAATTGCGAAATGAGCTTTTTGGGGCTCGTTTTATGACATATGTCAAATAAGAGAAAAAAGTAAAAAGTTACCTGAGCTCTATCCACGGTGTAAAATCCCAACCGAAAGTGTAATTCCCCAAAAAAGTCTAGGCTTTGCTGATATCGTAACAGACGATGATGATGTCATCCGCCGCCAACTATTAGGAATGTCACCGAGTAGGGATGCACCTCAAACAGATAAATCTTTCAGCTTTCAAATAGCCGGGCGTTATTTAGCTGCTCGGGACAAGAAGATTAAATTTAGTCTAGATGGTCAAAAATACCATTTACAGATTAGTACAAAACGTTTTGATTCTCGAGTTTTTCAAAGATTAACTCGTCATAGTGGTGGCTACCACCAGATAGATGAAGGGGGCTTTCAAGTACTTCTAAATTAACGTTCTACAGAAAAGATTGCCAAGAAAGTTTCTCTAAAAGAGATTTTAGAGGGTGCTAAGGATTCTGAACTCCCCAATTTGGTGTGGGGGCGCATTGTTCTGATTGGGACTATAGCGCCAGACTATGAAGATTATCACCGCACACCTTTTGGGGAAATCTCAGGAGTAGAAATACAAGCACATATGATTAGCCAGCTTGTTAGTGCTGTTTTGCAGAATCGACCCATATTGCGGTGGTTGCCACAGCAAGGAGAGTGGATTGTAGTCTGGATGTTTTCGTTTCTGGGAAGCGTACCGCTCTGGTTTTTCTGGTTAAGAAGAATAAATTTTAATCTAGCTGTACCCATTATTTTGAGCGTGAGCTTGTCTCCTGGATTTTGTGTTGGATTTGCCTTTTTTGTCTTATGGTGGCATAAACTATGATGTTGGTTAACTTGATGGGGTTGCAACGCACCCCACCCCATCTAGGAGACATAGAGCGATGAAGCAAGAACCTGCTCGACTCGAGCCGCTAAAATCGCGAATACCACAGCACCGTCGTGGGAGGACCTAGTTTTACTGCTATTAGCTGAGGTAAATCTAGAAGAAGAAGAGGAAGAAGAAAATCAAGAGGAAAATGAAGCAGAAACTGAACAGGAAAATCAATGGGAGAATCAAGTCGACTTTTCATCTTTTGGTCGACCGGGAGAACGAGAAACAGCTGTTAGCCGTGGCTACTGCGCGCCGGGGCAACCACCTCTGACTGCTTTACTTCCTACCTCTAACAGGGGAAAAACAGGGGAAAAACGGCCAACTTTTTGGTTCTACGTTCCTTATTCTCCTCAAGAAGTTACCAATGGAGAGTTTGTGTTATTAGATGAACAATGGAATGTAATTTCTCTAATTACTTTCAAGTTGCCTGAAAGACCAGGGTTGGTCAGTTTAACACTGCCAACTACAGTTCCCGAGCTAGAAATTAACCAAGAGTATCGTTGGTTTTTCAAGCTTTTCTGTGGTTCAGATAATCCAATGTTTGTGCGCGGGTGGGTGCAACGAATTCAAATCAGTCCCTCTCTCAATCAGCAACTCAATGCCTCAATCCGTCGGAAATATCGCATCTAGGGACTTGCAAGTTATTAATATACCAGTTAAATTATGACATTCATTTGTATAAATCTTATTTAACTGGTACTTTATTTTTTTGCAAGTCCCCTATGCCAGGCAAGGTATTTGATATGACGCGCTTGCGGATTTAGCTGAAGGTCGTCTCAAAAATTATCCCGAAGCGACGCAGGCTGAGTGGACTAAGCTGTTGGGAGCTAAAGGTGTAGGTTTGGAACAATTGAAGGAGAAGCCTATAGTTGGGAATGTTATCCTTCAGAGCCAATTACCAACGAGAACGTAAGAAGCCCAAAAATAGGGAAGATACCACTCTAGAGTTTCATTTTTCCAGAGAGCTAGTTGAGCCTGTTGGAGTGCTTCAGCTTTAGTTATTTGGGGATTATTTTTTAACTGTCGGTAGAACTCTTGCATCAGTTTGGCCGTTGATTCATCTCTTACTGGCCATAACGTTGCTAAAGTACTGCGCGCTCCAGCTCGCACGGCCATGCCAGCCAGTCCTAAAGTAGCTCTTTTGTCTCCCTTTGCTGTTTCGCAAGCACTAAGGATGAGTAATTCAATCGGACTAGACTGATTGGGAACGCTACGCCGGATTAAATTCTCTAAATCTTTGAGCTTGAGAAGTTTTTTCCAAGCAAGAATATAAGTTTGGTCGGGTTCGGAACTGAATTGTCCGTGAGTTGCTATGTGAACCACTGAGAAACTAGCAGATGTGAGCTGCTCTTGAAAGTTGGTTTGGGTAAATTTATCATTTAAGAGTTCAGCTCGTTGGCTTTCAGAACGCAGTTCCGGAAAAATTGCCTCTAATTCCTCCTCTACTTTTGAGAGTTTAAGGACGGGGACTTAACAGTTGAAGCCCAGGGGTTAAAGCAATAGCGTATTTTTCTAACAAATACTTTTGCCTATCGGCATCGTAGAGAACAGCCATCGGGAAGGGTTTCTAGTTCTTCTTCTCCCTGGAAGTAAATCGATTGATAGTGTAGTTTTTGTTCTTCAGGCGACTTGTTTGGCTCTGGCAATTTGAGAATGACTGCCAAGCGATTCTCTAAAATAATCGTGTAAAAAGCTGCCACTCTTGGACTAGCTCGATCCACCACTTCATCAATTTGTTGCGGTTGGTCTTCTAAGCAGATATCTCGGAAGAAATCATTGAGCTCGGCTAGTTGTAGTGCTTCAATGGCATGACGAGCGCGTTTGAGGTTGTCTTGAGTGGGATTGTCAGAGCGCAAGAGCAAATCCACATATTGCCGATAAACGGGTTCTACACTGTCCCGAAAGGTAAACTGAATTTCTGGGTTAAGAGCGACTAGATCGCCTGGGATTGATTTGAGGCTTTCGACGGCTTGATTATAAGCAGTAATTGCCTGGAAAATCAGTGGTTCTGCCTGGGTTTGTGTTTGTTTAGCTTGTTGTTGGAAAATTCTTCCGAAACACTCCTGGTGAGATTACCTCTTTGATGGGCAAGTATTGTAAATCCTTGGGAACTGAAGCTGCCTAGCCTACCCCGAATATTTATCTGTATGTCTATAGAAGGCACCAACTCAAGCTGCCAGCAACAGACCAACCCCTCAAATGCGTCAATCCCCATACCTTTTTGTGCTTTAGCGTTGTATATTCCATACCAACTCATCTTTTTCAGCTCTACCTAATAACTACAGTTTTTCCTTGACGGCGTTTTATATTGGGAAACACGCCCAGTACCACTCGCTTTATATTGAATTGAGCGCTGCTTCCTTCCGTGGTTGGTTTGAATAACGATATAAGTCTTTCTGACCAACTCCAGAGTTATTCATTCAATATCTGAGGGCTTTATTACGGATAAATTGAATAAGATAAACCTAACATAAAAAAATCAAATTGACCCGCACCCGATGTCGATTCTGATTGGGTAGATTGTGGAGACACAGCAGCGATCGCCAAGGTAGCTTTTTCTTCCCTATCTGACTTTATTAATCAAGACTAGTATTAGGTGTTCAGCAATCCCTGCCATCCGAATGGCACTACAGCCCAACTTATGGGCAAACTCAACCGGACGTCCGGCTCCTAAAGCATCGTAAAAGCCCACTGTAAATTCAATCGCTGCTCTGTCGCCAATCGCCTGGCTCATGCCGATGACATAGGGAATGTGTTGCGCGATCGCCTACAGCGGCTCCCATTACTAGTATCGCTCTCAAATCCACAGCCATCTAAAAGGGCGATCGTCTATTAGGGCTAGAGGTAAGGATTTAAGAGTTAAATCTTTATGTGTAGAGGAAATTAATAACTAATATTTTGCCATTCCTCTCTCGTCATTATGAGGTTTTAGTGTTAATCATATTCATTTTTGCTTTTCGCCATTTATCCACGCTATTTTTAACAGCTTCTATTTCTGCAAAATCTACTTGCATAGTTGCAGCTTCAAATTCGACACCTAAAGCAGTGCTAACTTCGAGGATTTCTCCAAAACTAGCACCTTGATAATCTGTATCCTCATACTCCTTAACTTTTTGTCGATCAATTCCTAAAATATCAGCCAGTTCTTGCTGACTAATTTTTGCTCCTATCCGAGCTTTTATTAATACATCTGGCAGCTTATTTAAAGAATCAATTTTAATTTTCAAAGGTGTGCTGGTATTGCAATTAATCAGTCTTTCATATTCTGTAATTTGTTCTTTTAAATCGTCAACTTGACTTTGATAAGAATCTCTGTGAAGTTTCCACCGCTTTGGTTCTGCTTTTAGCACATATTTGTTCTGGTATCAAATTGAAAAAAATCTACGTAGGCTGTACCGGAATCATTAGCTGGATAATTTGACGGAAAAATTTCACCCTTGTACTTGTTTTTTTGTTCGGCACGGCGCAGAGCAAAATTAAATAAAGTGGGAGCAATAGATTCTCGTGTTTGACCATTTTGAAGTGCGAGCGCCAGTCGCCGAAATCTGAGATACTGATTGGTATAACTTTAGTGAGGAGTTCAAATTCATGGCTCTAGGGATACAGTATTTCTAGTTTTATGCCTAAGTATTTTGGGAAATATGACCTCTTGAGCAACCTCAGCAATTTCTTCAGGATTTATTTGTTGTAACTTTTGCAGGAGATTTGTACTAACTTCAATTAAGTTAGTAATATTAACTTCTTCATAAATTGGTTGATATTCACTTAATTTTCTGATACCTTCTCCTAATAAAATTACTGAACCGCGCCAGTTATGATTACCAAGATGATAACAACCCACAGCAATTTGCAAAATTCCTTGATAAAAAGTTTTTTCTGGCTCAGCTGCCTCCATCCATAGAGACTCTAATGTGTCATGACACCCATAAAAATCTTGTTGATTAAATTGTTCAATTCCTTGCCAAAAAGTTGCCGATTGCATAATCAACTATAAATTATTAATTTCCTCTGTAGTTAGTAGTTTAACAACCATCAACCACCAACCATCAAATCAAGATAGCTATGCTAAATTATAATAGCGATCGCCCTCTATCACAACTAATCAGAATCTATGGCAAAATCAGGACGCAATAATCGGCAAGAATTAGATATCGACCTAGCTAAGGTCATTTTTGCTGCTTCAATTCTCACTATATTAATCTACTTTATCTTATTACTTTTCAAAACTTCCTATTTAGGTGTTTTGTTGTATGAGAGAGGATTTACACAATATCTAGTAGTTTTTCTCGCTAGTTTTGTTATTACTACTGCCTTTAACAAATTTATCACAGTTCGATTTGAATTGAATCAGTTAAATGAAATTTGGATTCCTGAAACGATTTCTTTTGAAGATCCTCAATCACCACAGCTGGTTAGTTTATGGCAGGAATTAGTTACCAACTCTAGTATGGTTACAGCCCGCTGTAGCCGCCTTATTGCTGCTTATATTAACTCAGGCAGTCGCAAAGCAGTCACAGAATTAGCTCTAGACGACTCGTCATTTTATCTGAGTGCTTCTGAATCCTCCTATGCACTACCGCGCATTTTAGTGTGGGCGATTCCCTTATTAGGATTTATTGGTACAGTTGTAGGCATTAGTAGTGCTGTAACTGGTTTTTCTAGTTTTCTGGAAAATACTGCAGAAATAGAGCAAATTAAAGAGGGAATTGGTACTGTTACCAGTGGTTTAGCAGTTGCCTTTGATACTACTTTATTAGCCTTATTTCTGAGCGTAGTAGTGATGATTCCTTTGGTTCTAGTGGAAAGATTAGAATCAAGGTTATTATTAGCAATTGATGTTTATCTGAATGATAGACTGCTGCCAAGGTTAGGAGAAAAAAAAGTCCAGCAGCAACTAGATCTAGAAACTATTAAAGAATCTGTCACCGAAGCAATTAAAAATAATTTACCTACTCCAGAAGAATTAATTACGCCAGCAGAAAAGTATGGTGAAAAAGCAGCGAATCAGTTAGCAAAAATATTTGTCAATCAAATTAGTGAAATTCAAGTTAGAGAAATTGAAGTTACAGAATCGATTAGGGAAGTTAATGAGCTGATCTTACAAGATCGAGCTAAGATACTTAGTTCCTTTTCAGAACAACAACAATTTAATCAGGTAATTATCGAACAAGTTCAAGGTATAGTCGAACAAGTAAAGGAAAGTCACAAATCTATGGCTAATGGTTTTAGTGAGCAAACTAGTAAAATTAGTCAACAATTAAATCAAGCAGCCCTTAATTTAGAAACTCAGATTATTGCTTTAGACAAATCCAGTGCTAGAGTAGCTGAATTAAATCAAATGGAAAATAGTTTAAATAAAATTGTGCAAGCTATAGAAAAAGCAGGTGAAATCGAGAAAATTTTAGCAGTAATAAAAGACGAAATATCTCTATTACAACCTGCTCTGCAACAACTAGGAAAACCACGCATAGTCAGACTAGTAGAACAAATTGAAGACAATCGAGGTTGAAACAAAGATGCGTAGGCGTTCTCATTTTCACAAGATTGAAATGGAGTTATTCCCGTTCCTTTCTATTCTTGCTTGTACTATTGGTACTCTCATCTTAATGATTATTGTAGTTAGCACTCAAACTTTAAGTAGTAGTCCAGAAATAACTATTGTTGCGAAAACTGAAAGTGGTAAAAATAGAAGTAAGAAACCTCGTTATATAGAATGTAGAGAAGATGGGGTGATTATTTATCCAACTCAAGAGTTTGTACCTAAAAATAAACTCGATAATTCAGATTCAAAATTGTTTGAGTTAATCTCCGAAGTTCAGCAAAAAAGCAATCAAGAATATGTTATTGTAGCTGTACGCCCAAGAGGAATTGAAGTGTTTAAACAAGTAAGAAATTTAATTGAATCTCAAGGTATTGATATTGGTTATGAACCCATTGAAGAAGGTTGGAAATTAAAAATTGTTGAATAATTAAATAGGTAATAAAGTTAAACATGAGAAGGCGTCGCATACGAAATAATAATTATCCTGGTCAAAATCTAGATTCTTTCTTAGATATTTTGACGAATACTGTAGGAGTGCTAATGTTTATTGGCTTATTTGTTAGTTTATTGGCAGTAGAAGCAGGGACTATTATTCAAACTCCTTTAGTTTCAAAAAGTAATAAGATTCCTCATTTTTTTGAAATACGTAATAATCAAGTATTTTATCTGGATTATCCTGAAGTTAGTAACAAAATAGATAATTTATTAAAAAGGTTACCTAAATGTTATCCTCCTGATATTTCTCGATCGTTAAATCGCTATCTCTATGATTTTTATTTAGAAAGAGTACAAAGATATGAGAGTTGTTTGCGTGCTAGAAATGCACAAATACTAAATTTTTCTGTAAGTACTGGTTATTATAAAGTTAGTTTCGTTAATGGAGAATCACTGAAATATGAACCTATTACCTCAGTATCTGGAGACGATAAACAAGACTTGAGAACAGATATTTCTAGATTTAATGAAATTATTAAAGAATTAGAACCTAGCATTAATTATTTAGCTTTTATTGTTAGACCAGATAGTTTTGCTACTTTTCGGGCAGCAAGAGAAAAAGCATGGCAAGAAGGTTTTGACGTAGGTTGGGAGCCTTTTCCTCAAAATTCTATCCTTGTTTTTGGTTCTGGCGGTCGCTCTATTGGAGTTCAATAATTAGGTATTAGGTTTAAGATAAATAATAAATAACCAATAACTGATGACTAACGATCCTCAACATATATGCTTAATTATTTGAAGGGTAAAGTAATAGATATTGTTAAAACTCATCAAAATAGAAATATTCTGATTTTAGAAGTGAATAATATTGGCTATGAGATGCAAATTACTTCTCGTTTCGCGCGAAAATTGTCAGCAGAGAATCAGGAAAATAAGCAAATATTTACACATCTTCAAATTAAAGATGATCGAGAACTTCTTTATGGTTTTACATCGGCAGCAGAAAGAGATTTATTTCGTCAATTAATTAGTGTATCGGGGATAGGCAATCAATTAGCTATTGCTCTGATCGACACTCTTGGTTTAGAAGATTTAGTAGGTGCGATCGTTACTGGCAATATTCGTATATTATCAAAAACTCCGGGTGTAGGACAAAAAACTGCCGAAAGAATCGCTCTAGAATTAAAAACCAAGTTAGCGCAATGGCGGCTAGAAGCAGGGGTAAATCTATCTCCTACCACTGCTACTCCTCAGCAAGAAATTGTCGAAGACATCGAAATGACTTTGTTAGCATTAGGTTATACCAAAGACGAAATTGAACAAGCTATCTCCGTGTTAAGTCAGGATAATCAGTTACTAAAAAATCCCAATGTAGAAGAATGGATTAGAAGTGCGATCGCCTATTTATCGATCAATAATTAAGCAAAAAAGGGATTTCGTCAGCAAGCTAACTAACGCTTTGAGAATAAATTATTGAAAAATAAAGTCTTTAAAATTAAAGCAATGATTCCAAATATAATTATCATCCCCATGGGTAAAATCATGGTGTTGAGCCAAAAATTCTTACACAAATCAGGCTTAAATGGGACGTATTTTCTTACTTGTTTAACAATTGTTGTACACCTTTCCCCTCCTTTAAAGTCCATTAAAGCAGTAACAGCAGTTCCCGCACCGATAAGTGTAACTAAGTTTTGAAAATTTTTGTCGCGTTGGGATTTTTCCACCTCAATTTGGCTGCGAATGGCATTAATATTGGTTTCTAGGAGTCGCAATCCCAATTCCATATTTTCATAATCTTTCGTGATTTGAATTAAATATTTATCCTCTGCTCGCTGGATAAATTTTTTCAAAAAGTCTAGTTGATCTCCTCGACTTGCTTCTCGTTGTATAATCTCTAAACGTCTTTGGTAGTTTAGTAAATTGATACTGACAATGTGTTTTTGAAAATATAGTTTTGGCAGCTCAATACTAAAGTATACTAAAATATTTTGAATTTCAGCTAATCGAACTTCGATTAATTGAAGACTAACAGTTTGTATATTTTTTTTTGTAACTTTCCTCTTTTTTTCTTCGGCTTCTTGAAAGTAATTAATCAAAGAATTTTTAATCAAACGACTCTGAGTGTAAGACCACAAAATTTTATGACGATAACAAAATAGTCTCATCCAATCAAAATAAAATTTGGCTGCTTTTTTAGCAATTTCTCGGTTAGGATAGATGATAATGATAACGTGTAAGTTGTCTTTTCCTAGGGGTTGATATCGCCATAATTCAAAGATTTGACTGCCCAAAAATATCCCTTTCCCTTTCAAATCATGTTCCCAATTCCCATCCTTAACTAATACTTGATAGCAGTCTGCGGCTATTTTTTCAGAAGTTGTAGTAGGAATCTCTGGTAGCCAACCAGAAAGCATCCAAGTTTGGCCGATGGTGGCAGTTTGTCCTTGTAATCCTCCCTCAATTTCTGCTTTGAGAAAGTCGATACAATCCGCCGATTGGGGTTCAGTTTGATTGTCAATGGAGCAGTCAATTTGTAAGCCGTAGGTATCATTGAGGCAAACAGGATAATAGTAACCTTCTAAGTTTTTAGATTCTGCACTAGCTGTAAATTTGTATTGTTTTTGTTTGGGAAACAACTCTAAATATTCGGTCTCAATGTCAGGATAGGTAAATTGAATATCTTCGGTTAACCTCAATAATTTTGCTATAAATTTAGCTCGATATTTTTCTTTTTCTTCTTTGGTGGCATTGAGAGAGTATCGCAAGTCATACAAAAATAAATCGAGAGTTGGATAGATCAGATCGCTCATAAGTTTACAGGATGAGAATTGAGCTTATTGATTAGAATACTCTAAAAATTGTTTTATTTTGTCTAGAAAGGACAATTTTTTGACTGCTTCTTCCGGTTTTTCCGAACCACTAACCACAAATACGATATTATTAATTTCAGTAGATGGACAACTTTTTTTTCTCAACGGTACAATAAGCGTTTCAGCCTCTCTTCCCAAGAGAAATTATTTTAAATATGGCGAACTGCGCCGCTCGCACCGCTTCGCTCCCGCCTACTGTCTTAAAAATAAGTAGAAAGCTCGAAAAGCTGAATAAACAAAGCTTCCCCGTTGTGAATGTTAATGGCTGAAACAATGAAGCCATGGGGTA
>JAAUYA010368579.1_pt1 | contig 33584 bp, 32 predicted proteins | sample 7278161 | NCBI WGS metagenome assembly JAAUYA01 (sample SAMN14350120, study PRJNA611818) | marine sediment metagenome | isolation source: surface marine sediment (3m) | place: French Polynesia: Moorea | collected 2018-08
TGAGGTAGAGCACTTCCATCTTCTTTTGTACTCGGGGATGGGGATGATGATAGCGTTCGTAATTTAGCTGTTGAATTTCTTCTTCGCGCTCACTCAATTTGGATCATATCTCGGCACTCTGCTTCAGTTGAATACTGCTATATTCTCCCATCTAAGCTGCTCTCAAAAAAGTCCAGTATTTAACCGCTTGGAGTATATAATGCTTATGCTATAAATATTCCCAGAAAAGGTATCCTGTAATGGCGCATTGGATTATTTCTTTTCCGAGTTTGACTGAGTGCCAAGAGTATCCAACCTTGAATACTCGGCATTCAATGAACAACCTGCGGTGGGTACTTCTTAGCTATAAGAAGCTGTGGTGGTGCGGTGAACCTCTTGTCGTGCAAATCGAATCAACGAGTGGGACGGTAGTTTTGCCGCTACGCATTGAGTATCCGGATGAGGCAGAGGGTATCTCAGTGATCCGTTTTCATGGTCATGGCTTCATTGATGTGATGGATGGGTGGTATACCGACGCTCATTATCCTACTGGAGAAATGATCGCAGCACTATTCGATGCCCTTCAACAGCGCTTTGACCCATGTATCATCGATCTCGCCGGACTATTACCTAGCTCGCCGCTGCTGGCTGCGCTGCTATCGTTGGCTGAACAACGATCAGGTGTTGAGCTGATCCATTCGCCATGCGCGACTTGTTTGATTACGGATACCTCTGGAGGACTGGATTCTTGGGGACAAGGGTTTGGACAAACTCTGCGCAAACGTCTGCGACGAGTTGAACGCTGGGGCTATCGACTGGAGTTGCCCCAATCCCAGGAAGCTCGCACCAAAAGCGGTCAGGCACTTCTCGAATACCACGAAAAGCGCTGGACATACGCTCGCGATCCAGTTTCCCAGGCTACGATTCAGGCAATTGTCACGACGGCAATCAAGGCACCAGAAATGCAATTTCCTACCCTACTTACCCCTCAAGAACACCCAGTTGCGGTACTTTTAATATTTGAAAATGAAAAGCTCAACGCCTTTTATGCCCAGGGATACGATCCTGCATTTAAGCAAATATCTCCATCCCGCTGCGCCATTGCACTTTATCTGCGCCATCTGGCTGAGTGCAAACATGGCGGACTTGATTTTTTGCGGGGCGATGAAGAGTATAAATTGGAGTTTTGCCATCGGCAATACGATCTGATGCGGGTTACTGCTACAATTGGACAGGTACCACTTTCGACTTTAGAAGCAGTACATACATCATTTATTTAGCAGTGTAGAGGTAAGATGTGGAATTCCGAGCACTTGTCATTGCTCCTCACCATGACGACGAAAGCATTGGATGCGGTGGATTGATTGCCAAGCTCGCCGAGGCTGGTTGGGATATTGCCGTTATGGTCCTGTTTGCACCTATTGAGGGGATCAATACTCCTGAGCATCAAGAACGCTTGGAAGAGGCTAATGCGGCTGCATCTTTACTTGGTGCAAGACGAATCGGCGATCTCAATTTCCCTGGTCGGGAATTTATTTCGATGGAAACTATTACCTGGAAAATTGTTGAGGTATTACGACAGACACAACCACAACTGGTGTTAATTCCTCACGATCGAGACCGCGATCCCGAACATCTTGCCAGCCACCGGGCTTGCTTGGAGGCTTTATGGCTCTCGGCATCGGGCTTTCACCGCGAACTAGGCCCACCCTTTAAAGGCATCGACATCGTACTTGGTTATGAGGTTTGGACGCCTATTACCCATCCCCAGCTCACTATCGATATTAGTGGGGTTCTAGAGACAAAATTGAGTGCGATTAGATGTTATGCCTCACAACTCGAACTCACCGACTATGCTACAGCAGCCCGTGGACTAGCAGCCTACCGTGGTATTATGTACGGAGGCTGTTCTTTCGCCGAGTCATACTCAATTATCGAAGCTCATGAAAACGCTTTTTATCTCACCTCATTTTGACGACCTCTTCTTGTCATCGTTTGTGCGACTCACTCAAGTGGGTAGTTCGGGCTTGATAGTCTATCCCTTTGCTACACCAGAGGATGAAAACTCTCTACGCTGGGTACAGGAAGAACTGCCTAATGTCGGGGAAGTGGGATGTCAGTGGCTATTTCTTGAGGTGGACAAAGCAGAGCAGGCTAATACTGTGGCGAAAAGGGCGTTGATGGCCGAAATAGTTGCCAAGAGGCTTGCTGAGGTAATTTGCGCCGAGCGCCCTAACGAAGTAATTGCTCCTTTGGGCATCGGTTTGCACCCAGAACATTTAGTATGCGCCCTCGGCGCTCTTTTGGCTCTGCGCGAGCTTGGCGATCGCTCTCTCAATATGGTTTTTTACAGTGATATTCCATACTGTATCGCACTGCCTCTGCTGCGTGGGGGACCTTTGCAACTCACCCCCCAGCGCTGGCTACAAGCGCAGATAGTTCAAGTTGACGCTCACAAAAAACTAGCAGCATGTCGGCGTTATGTATCGCAATTTGAGGACGATGGAACCTTCGAGGAAATAATTGCACAGGCATCCCCCGATGCAGTATCTATGAGCTATCCTCTTGCCTCTGGTCAAAGTTCCTATGAGTGCTACTGGACTCCTAAGGGAGATAGAGCTTGGGCTGGCATCGAAGATTTGCTCGCAGTAGTTGATGCCTCACCTCCACGAGATATCCAGCTGTTAGAACGTGAGGTTTTACCGACATCAAGCGATGATACGCCCTTTTTTAGCTCTGATTATGCTGAGCGCCAACGCCGTTGGAGTGAAGCGATCCGAAGCTGGGCGAAGCAGGAGCTTGCCCCTTAACATCGTGTGCCAAAAAATAGGTATTGCTTCCGGAGTCTAGCTCGTTCTTCTTCAACTAGCATGCGAGAAGGGTCAATTTCTCCCGCCTCTAGAAAAAAATTCAACCATGAGATATAGTATTGGTAAGATACAGTTTTCCATTCAGCAGCAAAGAAAATAAACATGAAAAAAATTGCTAAAGTATCACTAGCAACAGCGTTAGGTCTGATTTTTGGAGAACGACAAGGGGTGTGGTCAAAACCTGTTGGTAGAGGCGAGCGCCAAAACTGCTACCTTCCGAGATACTTCCAGGATGGTTGTATATGTCATTAGAACAAGTTACAACTCAACCGCCAAAAACTGGTTTTCTACCTACTTTTACTTTTGCTTGGCGTTACTGGTCTGAACATCTATACACGATTCTGTTACTACTGATTTTGATGGCTCTTCATACCATTTTTCAGGTTATAGTACCAGTTCTTACGGGAAAGTTGGTTGATAGTTTTAGCCATACGGAAACTTGGAGAGTTCCCGCATGGATATGTGCTTATCTTGTAGGAGCAAGAGTTATGACATACATTTGCCGGCAATCTGCCGTTTTTACATGGCATAACCTATCCACAAAAATTATGGCGAAGATGCTCTCTCAAGCCTTCGATCGGGTGCAAAATTTCAGCACTGAATGGCACGCTAATAATTTTGCCGGTAGCTTAGTCAGAAAAATTACTCGCGGCACATGGGGCTTCGACCAGTTTGGCGATACACTCTATCTGGTGATGTACCCAAACTTACTAGCAAACATCGGTGTCACGTTCGTTCTTTTCCAAAACGGAGTTGAGATTGGACTTTTCAACCTTTTCAGTTCTCTGGTTTTCTTATTGGTAACGATCAAATTATCAACGAAATACGTAGCACCCGCTTTTGAGGAATCAAATCAACTTGATAGCAGACTTGGTGGCGTTCTCTCTGATGCCATTACCTGTAATAGCTTGATTAAAACCTTTGCTACCGAACAAGATGAAACTGGTAGACTTACAGAAGTAGCAGCTCAATGGCGCATCAAGACCAGAAGTGCTTGGTGGCGAACAGAGACATTATTTTCTCTTCAAATAGTCATGTTCATTTTAATTGAAATTGGCATTGTCGGCTTTAGTATTTGGTTATGGTACACAGGTAATCGTACAGCTGGTGAAGTAGTGACAATTTTTGCTAGTACTCAACTTGCACAAGCTCATATGAGAGATCTTGGTAATGATATTCGTAATCTTCAACATTCAATTGCGGATATGGAAGATATTGTCAATCTTGAGATGATAGATGCGGAAGTTAAAGAAGCTTCTAACGCATTACCATTAAAAGTGGAGAAAGGTTCAATTTCTTTTGAGGATGTGACTTTTGGATATAAAAATCAGCTAGTGCCGATTTATCAAAACTTTTCGGTTACCATCAATGAGGGTGAGAAAATTGCTCTTGTCGGTCGTTCAGGTAGCGGTAAAAGTACCTTCATTAAACTGATCCAAAGACTATACGACGTACAAGACGGTCGTATCACTATTTATGGTCAGGATATCCAAAAAGTCAGCAAACAAAGTCTGCGTCGTGCCTTTGCGATGGTTCCGCAAGAACCTATTCTCTTCCATCGCTCTTTGGCCGAAAATATTGCTGTCGGAAAATCTGATGCGACACCAGCGGAAATTGAGCAGGCTGCCCGTAAGGCTTATGCTCACGACTTCATCCAGTACTTGCCTGATGGCTACGACACATTGGTTGGCGAGCGTGGGATTAAGCTATCGGGTGGTGAACGCCAACGGATAGCTATTGCCCGTGCCATTCTCGCCGACCGTCCGATTTTGATCTTAGATGAGCCCACAAGCAACTTAGATTCTGTCTCAGAAGACCTGATCCAGAAGGCATTGACCAATCATCAGGTGGGAAAGACAACGATCGTCATTGCTCACAGATTGTCAACCATCAAGTTAGTTGACCGCGTTCTTGTTTTTGATAATGGCAAGATTGTTGAGGAAGGTAACCACGAAACCTTACTTTCTAAGCCTGATAGCTATTACCGATTTCTCTACTCACTACAATCTAATGGTTTTCTCCCAGATACAACAGAATTGCCAAGCAACTACGAAAAATTTTTTGATACTTCTTCAGTAGTTAATTAGCCTCTGAGGTGCTCAAAAGCTCTAGAGATGAATGTGCCGACCATTGAGGTTTGAAGTCTAAGAGGGCAGAGGCACTTGAGATATCAGCTTCTGAGTGTTGAATATCTCCCGGACGGGGAGGCGCAAATTTAATTTCCGATTGCCACTGAGGAAAGCAATTTCTGAGAAAATTAACTAGCTCTATCAGAGAGGTAGATTTTCCGGTGCCGATATTGAAAATTAAGGAAGAGCCAGATCCTAGTGGAATTGTTAAAGCTTTGGCAAAGCCGTGGGCTACGTCCTTAACATAGATAAAATCTCGTGTTTGAGTTCCATCTCCATAAATTGTTAGGGATAACCCTTGGCACATGGCAGCCATAAAGATGGAAATTACACCAGAGTATTGGGAATTGGATGGTTGCCTGGGACCAAATACATTAAACAGGCGTAATCCTATAAATGAAATGCCTAGATATTTAGCAAACAAACTGGCATATTGTTCACTAACCAGTTTTTGTAAGCCATAGGGTGAAATAGGAGAAGTCGGTTGTGTTTCTGAAATTGGTATTTGTGTGGAGTTGCCATATACAGATGCTGAACTGGCAAAGACTAGCCGGGGAATATTTAAGGCTTTACAAAGTTCAATCACACTAATCGTTGCTGAAAGATTATTGTGATGAATCTCTAGTGGTCGCAACCAAGAAACTGTCACCGATGGAGTGGCTGCTAAATGGGCGATTCCATCAATTGGTTCTGGAAAATCTTGTGGCTGAGATAGTAATAAATCTTTGGGCAAGATTCTCAGATGGGTATGCTCAGGTAAATTTTGTAAGCTACCAGTACTGAAGTTATCCACCACCGTCACATAATGACCTTCTGACAAAAGTTGTTCTGTAAGATGGGAGCCAATAAAGCCGGCTCCACCAGTAACAATAAAGTGCATGACTTACTATAGACGATGGGATCAAGATTTATTATACAAGCTCTTGGTCACAAGATTCTGGCCTGATACTCAGGGAAATTCACGCTCTCACCACGACAAACCGTAATCACCGTCTTGACATTACCGCGCCGCATAAAGTCGCCGATAACCCTCATCGCTTTTGGTTGTACGTCTGCAAATAGTCGCTCGGCAATTTTATTGATCGCCGCTTCATGACTAATTCGCTCCTGCCTGAAGGAGTTGATATAGAGCTTGAACGCTTTCAGTTCTACCACCCACTCACCTGGATAGTAATCCAAGACTATGATGCCGAAGTCAGGGTAGCCAGAGCGCGGACACAGAGAAGTAAACTCAGGATGCTCAATGTGAATTAAGTAGTCATTTTCTCGTGACGGATTCGACCAGACTTCTAAAGGTTGGCTTGCCGCCTTAAGAATAGCCTCATCACCATACTGCAGTTCCTGCTCGCTCATAATACTACCTTCCTAAACTTCCAAATTGGATCTGCGATCGCAGCCTCACGGAATCCACGATCGCGGATCAGACAAGCATGACATTTACCACAACCGCCTTTTATTCCAGCATAACAGGTATGAGTCAACTGAAAAACTTCCTCGAACCTGTAGTTTAAGACATCGACTGCTAATTTTACACTCTCAGCTTTAGTTAATTGCATCAGCGGAGTGTGAATCACAAAAGAGGTCGGATCGCCCCAAATTCCTTCTCCTAGAGCTTTGGCCATCGCATCAATAAACACCTGGCGGCAGTCGTAATAACCAGCAAAATCAGCTTCGCAAACACCAATAAAGATATCTTTGATTCCCTTGACAGCAGCTCGGTTGGCTGCCAATGTCAGGAAAAGAATATTACGAGCTGGAACGAAAGTCGGCTCTACCCCGCCTGGCAATTCTGCGGTTGAGTTATATTGACCAAGGGGATTGTCAGACACTAACGGTGAGGTTCCCTGCAAAATTGGACCTAACTCTACTATTTCATGACTTGCCAGCTTGAGTATCTTAGCAATAGCGATCGCACTTTCTAGTTCAATCAGGTGCCGCTGTCCATAGTTAAATGTGATCGCATGAACTTCCTCAAACTGTTGACAGGCTAAAGCAGCACAGGTAGTAGAATCCTGTCCGCCACTCAGTACGCATAAGGCTTTAGATTTAGATGTAGTCATAATTTTCTCCTCATCAATTCTCCGTTGAGCAACTCAGTCCATCACAATTGCATTGCTTGTGGCAATATATCTAAGACTTGAGCTATCTAACTTTGTGTATATACAGGTTGAGGTACAAGTTTCGTCGATTCTGATCGCAACCAGTCCTGGTAATCCAGCTTGCTCAAGTTGCTCAAAAATCCATTTGGCGACCTCTTCACTAGTTGGTGACTCCAATCCGGTTGATTCATTCAAGTAATAATGATCCAGATAATCATCAACCAAGGGTTTTAGATAGCTTTTGATATCCCCGTAATCAATTACCATGCCTGCTTTTGAACCACTTTTATTTAAAGCTGTACCCTTGACATATACAACCCCGCGCCAGCTATGTCCGTGTAATCTGGCACACTTACCATCGTGGTAAGGCAGTTGATGAGCAGCCTCAAATCTGAATTCTTTACCAAGTATCCACTGGTCATTCATGGTACGCCGATAAACTTATGAGTTTGCAAAGATAATCTGTAGGATGGGTTCTGTTTGAGTAATTCCAAGACGATGGGAATAGCCCTAGGCAACTGGTTCCATTCAGGCTGTAAATAAACAGGTATACTGAGGTTAGAAACCAACTGTTCTCTGTAGAAATCAACTTCCTCACCTGTACTGATCACAAGCTTAATTTCATTAGCTCTAGACCAGAACGGCTTTTTTACTGGATAGTTAGGGCTAACGTGCTGCTTAGGAGATAAAGTGATCCAAGCTTGTTCTAGGACATCCTGCCAATAAGAGCCAGAGGTTTCGATACTGATCTGCTTGCCTGCTTCTAATAAAGCTTGAACTAATGCGGGCAAATTCTTATGGATGAATGGCTCTCCCCCGCTGATCACGACTCTGGAGGACTTCAACTCTGAGAGGAGTTCAGCGATAGAGCGTAGTACGTGAGGTAACCCTAGCCCCCCGTCAGCATAACCGGTGTCACACCACGGACAACGAACAGGACAGCCTGCTAAGCGGATAAAGTCTACTAAGACACCTGTCCAGTATCCTTCTCCTTGAACAGTGTTCTGAAAAGTTTCCTGGATCGGTAGTTTAAGAAAATACATGCTTTTCTAATTAGGGTTGCTATGTAACAGTTTACTGGATCTTTAGACTCTGGACCAAAAAAATAGTTAGTTAAGAGCAATTCTTATTCTGATTAAGCCGATGATGGGATTTGAACCCACGACTTTTCGATTACGAATCGAAAGCTCTACCACTGAGCTACATCGGCACTGCTATATAGCTATCATAACCTAATTAGCTCAATATTTCCGCTGCCAATGATTTTAACTTGAGCAATCACCAGTTACCAATAATCAGTAGCTGGTGACTGGGGTATTATTGACTCATCCATTCAGTGTGGAAAAATTCACCTCTGGGTTTGTCAATCCTTTCGTAAGTATGCGCCCCGAAGTAGTCTCGTTGCGCTTGGGTGAGGTTTTGGGGAAGGCGATCGCGTCGATAACTGTCAAAATAGTCCAGGGAGGCACTAAAAGCAGGAACGGCAATACCAATTGTATTGGCTAGGGTGAGCACTTCACGCCATGCTGCCTGGCGATCGAGAATGGTTTGCTTAAACTCTGGTGCCAGGAGTAAGTTCGCTAAGGTAGGATTATCTTGATATGCCTGCTTAATCTTATCCAGGAAACCAGCTCGAATAATACAACCTCCTTTCCAGATGCGTGCTACTTCTGGCAGATTGATGTTATACTCATATTCGGCAGAAGCTTTGGCAATTAAAGCCATACCTTGAGCGTAAGAGCACATTTTCGAGCAATATAGAGCATCTCTTACTTTACTGACCATAGCTTTAACATCGCCCTCAAATTTAGCGTTACTTCCCTTTAATTGCTTTGAGGCAGCTACCCGTTCATCTTTATAGGCAGACATTACCCGAGCATTAACCGCCGCATACATGGTAGGAATGGGTACACCTAATTCCAGGGAACTAACTACTGTCCAACGTCCAGTCCCTTTTTGTCCAGCAGAATCTAAAATTAGATCGATAAGATGCTCATTAGTTTCGTCCTCAACATATTGAAATATATCACGAGTAATCTCAATTAAAAAGGAATTAAGTTCATCAGTTTGATTCCAGCTCGCAAAAACTTCATATAGTTGCTCGTTAGTTAACCCTACGCCATTTTTCAGAAGATCGTAAGCCTCAGCAATCAGCTGCATATCACCATATTCAATGCCATTATGCACCATTTTTACATAATGACCGGCACCACGAGGTCCGATATAGGTAACACAAGGACCATCATCAACTTGAGCAGCAATTTTAGTTAAAATAGGTTCTAACTCATGGTAGGATGCCTGAGTCCCCCCTGGCATTAAAGATGGACCATGCAAAGCCCCTTCTTCGCCACCACTGACACCCATACCGACAAAACCGAGTCCAGTAGCTTCTAAATCTTGAGTACGTCTTTCGGTATCTTCATAGAGGGAGTTACCGCCATCAACAATCATATCTCCCTCTTCCAGGAGGGGTTTGAGTTGTTCGATGACCCCGTCAACGGGTTTCCCCGCTTTTACCATTACCAGAATTTTGCGGGGGCGTTCTAAGATTTTCACAAATTCTTCCAGGGAATAAGCAGCTTTAACGTCTTTATCCTTCGCCCTGGTTGCCATAAAGGTTTCTGTTTTCGCCGCAGTACGATTATACACGCCAATGGGGAAGCCCCTACTTTCTACGTTCAGGGCGAGGTTTTCTCCCATAACTGCTAAACCGATAACTCCAAAGGTTCTTTTGGTCATAGAATTTTCTTACTGGATAAATTCATTCATTTAATCATCTATAGGGTAAGGGCTTAGAAACCAAGTCCGTACACTATAGCTAAATGATAACCAAAAAGAAGCGATCGCTTAGATTCGCGCTCAAGAAGTCATCAAAGAAGATTGAGATTTAGCAAAAATCATTCTGCCAGCGGAGGTTTGTAGTGCAGAGGTGACAATCACTCTCAACTCTTCTCCTACATGATTTTTGGCTTCTTCTACCACCACCATAGTCCCATCATCAAGATAACCTATACCTTGAGTTGGTTCTTTCCCTTGTTTGAGGATTTTGATATCTAGATAATCACCGGGAAGATAAATTGGACGCACTGCTTGAGCAAGATCGTTAACATTGAGAATCGATATTTTTTGTAAATTGGCAACCTTACTCAAGTTAAAATCATTGGTCAGCAAATTACCGTTAATTTCTTGGGCTAAGTGCAGTAATTTTGCGTCTACGGTGGAAATATCTTCATATTCTTCAGGATGAATCACAATTCTTTCTGGGAAAGACTCCTGCATGCGGTTGAGAATATCTAACCCCCTTCTTCCTCTCACTCTTTTTTGATCGTTAGTAGCATCGGCTAATTGTTGTAACTCCTGTAAGATAAACTGAGGAATGAGAATTTGGCCTTCAATAAAACCAGTTTCCAAGAGTTGCTCAATACGACCATCGATAATACAACTGGTATCAACAATTTTTGTCGCTACAGGTTCAAGCATCCCCTCTGCTACCAACATTGATTCGATACTGTTAGGATTAACTAGACGTAAAAAGGTACGTCCATGAGTGTCTGCTAGAGAGATACCCAAAACAGCAAACATCACACTGCCTAATATGGCCATCATCGGCTTAATAAAATCAAATTCTTTAGGTATTGGTAACAAGAAAATCGGTGCCAACATCAGGTTAGCAACTAATAATCCGATTACTAAACCGATCGCCCTGGTAATGATAACTTCAATGGGAGTATGGCGAATTCTCTGTTCTAGACGGCGATATGCAGTCTGTGCTACTAAACCCAAGGCTAATCCAATGATGGAGGTAAAACCAGCACTGAGCCACCTTAAGGCCTGCATATTAGAGATTTGTGCTTGAATATCTGTAGGAAGCAGATCGACACTATCAAAGCCAATGCCTGCGGCTGCAAGTACGAATAAAGTGATAATAATGGCATCAATCATAATCTTACACTTAAGTTTAGATATACTATTGTATCTTTGCTCTTTTTACTCAGATAATAATTTCACTACTCTTGAAATCTATTGTAACTTTATCTTAATTTTCTATTGAAGAGCGGTGAGGAGAATGCAGAATTCAGAATTTAAAAATCCTTGATTCTCTTACCTTCTGTTCTAACTTAATATTATTGGTTATAATCGCAATTGAGTCGAGCATACCATTAGTGTTTTCTCAAACCTCTATTAACCTATAACTAGTAGTAGCCGCTCGAGAAATTGGTACTTTTTTGTAAAATTGGATACAAAAAACTAATTTCTGCAAAAGCATACACTCAAGAAAAAACAGATGTCAAACTCCAAATCGGAAAACGATCCTCCCGCCAAAAAGCCGCGATCGCGTCCAGCTTCTCAGAGGAAATCGGCAGCGTCAGAGCCATCCCCAAGCGAAGAGGGCTTCAATCCCGAGGTACTGGATAAGATGGTTATTGCCCTGCCATTAATGGAAATTTTGCAAAAAGATCGCAAGAGAGAACCTCACTCTGTGATTATTGATTTGAATTTAGATTATCCCGGTGGTATGGGCAGGGCCGTTTCATTCTTGGTCAAGACAGCAGGGCACCGAAGGGGGTAAATGTAAATGTATAATTGATAATGTCAAATAACTAAAAAATTAACTGTTTATAACAAAAAAAGGGTACATTTCTATTGCACCCCTTATCCATATAGTAAACAAACGGAGGTTATGTTATGATAGCGGAAAATTTTTATGAATAGTAAAGATTAAATATAATGTTTGTTATTAATTAATGACGTACCTATCAAGATTTTTGAATTATTCAATTATTAGAGTTTTCAGCTGTCCAGTAGTTAAGTCTACTTGATGCCAAAAATCCTCCCACAATAACTAATTTCATAATCCAGGGTGCAAAAATGAGTGTTAACAGCGCTGCTAATGCTGCTGTAAAACCCATTGCAACTTTGAAAACTTCCTCATTAGTATTAATACTAAAAAAGGTTGCTACGGCCGCCACTGCTAATGTTACCAGCGAAGCTACAAGCATCTTTGAAGTTAATTCCCTCATCTAAACAGTTGTTACGCTGAGCGTTCCTTCGGCTTTTTCAGCCGACTCTTTTCTCTCCATTGTCTTTGAGTTGACTACGGAGAGATGAACTTCTTCCGTAATAATACTTAATGTTAACAAAATTTTAATTAATATGTCAACTATATTACCTTTTTTGTCAAGGTTTGATGACAATCTAGCCAGAGCAAAAAATGTATTGGTAATTAAGTATAAAATAAAAATGTCGCACAGGTTAACCATTCTTATATTTCAATTACAACAATGAGAATTGTATGGCAACAGGGTAGCAGTAATCCTGATAATGTAGTAAATTTTAATGACATCTGTCAATGGTGGGGGAGTCTCAGCAAAAAGGAAGTTGCTTGGGCACAAAGACTGATTCCTGAGGATAATAATGTCAACCAGATAGACTGGCAAACTCAGCGTTTTGATGAAAAGTTTATGATTCAAACTCCAGAAATTAGAGGTATTACTCTTTATTGGTATAAATTAGGAGATAATGCTCAACGCAACCTCACCCCTAAAAAATTAGAATTGGATCTCACTAAAGGGCAATTATATATCTATCCTGCTTCACAAGCGCAGGTAGTCATTCGCATAGCCATTCCCCAAGTTAAATATCAAGTAGTTGACTTAAATAACCCCCAAATAGCAGCTAACTCTGGAGAGGAAAACTTTCTATTACTATTACGGGATTCTCAGCAAAAGATCGAAGTAAAACTAAATTTATCATCAGAAAAACAACTTTATCTTTTATCAATTCTGGCGAAGAACTTAAAATTAGATACCCAATTTAACTTGTCACCAGAAAAACTAAATCAATTGCTAGAAAATATTAATAAAAAATAAGTTTTATTAGAGCATTAACAGCCATCTATTTTGTTTTCTCTTCATCTTATGCTCTTTCAATTAAGCTCGTTTAATAAGGTTAATAGCTCTGGCTCTGTAAGTTGATTCACACCTAATTTTTGCGCTTTTGCCAATTTGGAGCCCGCATTTTTTCCTACTATTAAAAAATTCGTTTTTTTGCTTACAGAGTTAGTAAATTGCCCACCCGCTTGCTCAATCAAAGCTTTAGCTTCACTCCTTTTAAGAGTAGGCAAAGTTCCTGTAATTACGAATATTTTACCGTCTAGCTTTGCTGTTGAAGTTGTTCTTTGTTGTTCAGATTTGACCTGAGAAAATTGCAATCCAGCTTGTCGTAAATGTTTAATTAAATGCTGATTTGCAGCAATCTTAAACCACTCTTCTACAGAAGAAGCAATTTCACTGCCAATGCCATGAATAGCCTCTAAATCTGCTACAGATGCTTGAGATAAGTCTCGTATACTAGGAAAATGATTAGTTAATAATTTTGCCGTAACATTGCCTACAAAACGAATTCCTAAACCGTATAGTACTCTCGACCAAGGTTGATTTTTACTGCTGTTAATCGCCTCAATTAAATTAGTAGCTGACTTGGTTCCCATTCTTTCTAAATTAGCAATTTGAGGAATGGTTAAATCATATAAATCAGCAATAGACTTAACTAAATTTTGTTCAACTAAAAGAATAACAATTTTCTCTCCCAAACCTCTAATATCTAAAGCATCACGAGATGCCCAATGTACGATACTTCCCCTGATGATAGCTGGACAGGAGCTATTTACACAGCGAATCACCGCTTCACCGTAAGGATGTACCAACTCCGAACCACATTCGGGACAATGACTCGGCATTTGGTAGGGCGGGGTATCTGGGGGACGTAATTCATGTATTACTCGTAATACTTCAGGGATGATTTCCCCTGCCTTACGAATAACCACGGTATCTCCCACTCTAATGTCTAATTCCCTCAGGCGATCGCGATTATGTAAAGTGGCTCGTTGAACAGTGGTACCAGCTAAGGATACCGGGTTCATAATTGCCATGGGAGTAACCGCCCCAGTCCGTCCGACATTGACGATAATCTCTTTGACGGTGGTGGGTACTTCTTCGGCAGGGTATTTAAGGGCGATCGCCCAGCGGGGAAATTTTTGGGTAAAACCTAATTTTGCTTGGAGAGAATATTGATTGATTTTGACGACGACTCCATCGGTAAGATAGGGTAAACCTTTTCTTTTTGTTTCCCAGGATTGAAAGTATTCATTTACCTGTTGAAGTGAGGGACAAACTTGACGATTGGGGTTGACTAAAAAACCTATCTGTTGTAGAAACTCTAAAGCTTGCGCTTGAGAATTAATCTGGTTGAGATTAGGAATATGGAGAGTATAAGCAAAGAATTGTAATCGGCGTTGATGAACAATTTGGGGATCTAATTGTCTTAAGGTACCCGCTGCTGCATTGCGAGGGTTAGCAAAAAGAGGTTCTCCATTTTGTTCTCTTTGTTGGTTAATTCGCTCAAATTCTGCTAAAGGTAAAAAAGCTTCTCCTCTTACTTCTATCCATGGGGGCGGGTTATCTAAATTTAGACTTAAGGGAATAGAATGAATAGTGCGAATATTAGTCGTAATGTCTTCTCCTGTAATACCATCTCCTCTGGTAGCACCTCTAACTAGGAGACCATTCTCATAAGTCAAAGCTAGGGCTGAACCGTCAATTTTTAACTCGCACACATAACTGAAATCAGCTATTTCTGATAATTGACGTTGCCATCTTTGTTGCCATTGGTTCAACTCATCTAAATTGAAGGCATTTTCCAAACTATATAGAGCAATATGGTGTTTAACAGAGGTAAACTGAGTAGCAACTTTATCTCCTACTCTTTGAGTGGGACTATCGGTAGCTATCAGCTGAGGATATTGAGTTTCTAAATCTTGTAACTCTCGATATAGTTGGTCATAAACTGAGTCTTCCATGATCGGACGATCGAGAACATAATAGGCATAACTAGCTTCTTGTAGCTTGGCTCTGAGTTGTTGAACTCTTTGGATAATTTCTGGGGTGGGCGTTGGTGAACTCATCTTATGTTTTCCTTCATCAATCAATTACTGTTTCCAATGTAAGCAAATTTGAGGAAAAGTATTTAAGGAATCGTACTAAAAATTAATGGGCAAGCTTTCTCAGTTGGGCTAAAATTTTAGGGGAAACAAGGACGAAAAAATACCGATGGCAAAGCAATTGTAAAACTGCTCTGAGCTTGGTAGGATAAAACCTGAAAGATATTTATATATTGTATGAGTAAACACGTAGAAGGGATCGCGCCTCATGGCGGACAGTTAATTAATCGTATTGCCACACCAGCAGAAAGAGACGAATTTTTGGCACAAGCCGATCGCTTGCCCAGAGTACAGCTAGATGAAAGGGCTACTTCTGACTTGGTCATGATCGCTATTGGCGGGTTTAGTCCCCTCAAGGGTTTTATGGAACAAGCAGACTACGAAAAAGTAGTGGAAGACATGCGTTTAGTCAATGGACTACCTTGGAGTATTCCTATTACTCTGTCCGTGAGCGAAGAAGTAGCAGAGCCCCTCCAAGAAGGCAACTGGGTTCGTTTAGACGATCCTCAGGGAAGATTTATGGGCATTCTGGAATTAACCCAAAAATACCGCTATAATAAGGCCCATGAAGCCATTAATGTCTATCTCACCGATGAAGCAAAACATCCGGGAGTAAAGGTAGTCTATGAACAGGGTTCGATTAATTTAGCTGGTCCAATTTGGTTAGTACAAAGAGATTCCCATCCTATGTTTCCTAAATATCAAATCGATCCAGCTGAGTCTCGCAAAAGGTTTCACGAAAGGGGCTGGAAAAGCGTTGTTGGCTTCCAAACTCGTAATCCTATTCACCGTGCCCATGAATACATTCAGAAATGTGCCTTGGAAGTGGTAGATGGCCTATTCCTCCATCCCTTAGTTGGTGCTACTAAAAGTGATGATATTCCCGCAGATGTGCGTATGCGTTGCTATGAGATTATGATGGATAATTATTTTCCTCAAAATAGGGTAATTTTAGCAATTAATCCCGCGGCTATGCGTTATGCAGGACCGAGGGAAGCAATTTTCCATGCCTTGGTACGTAAAAATTATGGTTGTACTCATTTTATCGTCGGTCGAGATCATGCTGGTGTTGGGGATTATTATGGTACTTATGATGCCCAAGAAATCTTCAATGAATTTGAACCACATGAATTAGAGATTGTTCCCATGAAATTTGAACACGCCTTTTATTGTACCCGCACTCAACAAATGGCTACTTCTAAAACCAGCCCTTCTACGAAAGAAGAAAGAATTCACCTCTCGGGAACCAAAGTCAGGGAAATGCTCAGGCGAGGCGAGCTACCACCAGCTGAGTTTTCTCGGCCAGAAGTAGCGGCAGAATTAGCCAAAGCAATGCACACCTAGTAAACAGTACCTAGTACTCAGCTCATACTGCGCTCGATTTCACTGATTACTAGTTAAGACAGGGGCGGGGCAAGAAAACCCGTCCTTACTGATAATTTAAAGAGGGGAGATATTCTGATGGAATTAAATCGACGCACTTTTTTACAACAAGCAGGTATCAGCCTAATAACCCCCTTAATTTGGGGAGGAATTACTCAACAAAAATCTTGGTTTGATTCATATGGAGAAACTCTAGCCCAGTCAACTGCTCGCAAATTAGCTTTATTGATCGGCATTAATCAATACCCCGATGGGAATAATTTACGGGGTTGTTTAACTGATGTAGAACTACAGCGAGAACTATTAATTTATCGCTTTGGTTTTAACCCCAAAGATATCTTAATCCTCACTGACCAAGAAGCCACCAGAGAAGCGATCGAAACTGCTTTTCTGGAGCATCTAGTTAAACAGGCAACTAACAATGACGTGGTCGTATTTCATTTTAGTGGTTATGGCCGACAAGTTCAAGTTAAATCTACATCTCCTAACGATTCTCCCAATTTATTTAATAGTTTAATTCCTAAAGATGGTATTCTTCCGGTTGAAAATCAAACCATTGCTAATGATGTTCTCTTAAATACTCTGCTCTGGTTAGGGCTACAGGTTGCTACCAAAAAATTAACTATGGTGTTGGACACAAGTTATCAAAAGCCAACCCCATCTCTATGCACTAAATTATGGCTGCGCTCTTACAATCAATCTTCTGGGGCAAACATCAGTACAGATGAACTAATATTTGTCGAACAACTGCAAAGTAAACTCAAAAATAATCCTAAACTGCCATTAAATTCTCCAAAGATATCTGGCTTAATTCTGGATGCTAGTCAAGATGGTGTAGCCACAGAAATTGTGAGTGAAAACTTCAATGTGGGTTTATTTACTTACTGTTTGACTCAATATCTTTGGGAGTGTATTCCTCCAACTAATATCTGGACTACGATGCACGAAATTGCTTCTGATGTCGCTCTCCATACTGCTAATGGGCAAAGAGCTAACCTTAACCTTAACAGCAATCAGGATATTTTTCCTTATTATCTGATGCCTTCGGGAGAATTAGCAGGAGAAGCAGTAATTACTAAAGTTAGCGAAGAAAATTTAGTGGATTTAGATTTAGTGGGATTACCAATTTTAGTATTAGCTAATTATGGAGTTAACTCCTGCCTCCAAACCTGTGGGGAGCAATTAACCACTACTAAAGTTCAGATTAATTCTCGAGAAGGCAGGAAAGCAAAAGCCACCGTCCTTAGCCACAATGAGCAACTACAGCCCGGCGTAGTTCTCAGGGAGTCGGTCAGAGTTTTACCCCATAATCTTGGTTTAAACGTTGGTTTAGATAGTAAATTAGAAAGAATTGAAAGGGTTGATGCTACTAGTACTTTAAGTAGTATTAGTGACGTGAAATCAGTGATTAACATTGGCGAAGATTTTGCTGATTGTATTTTAGGTAAATTAGCTGTCAATTCCTCATCTGCGGAAACTTATGGTCTATTTTCTCCTGCGGGAATTCTGCTCCCTAATACTCTAGGCAACAATACTAATGAAGCTGTTTCTTCAGCAGTGCGTCGTCTGCATCCACAACTTAAAACTCTCTTAGCTTCCAAGCTATTAAATTTAACGGTTAATCAAAATTCCTCTCGTTTACCAGTTAGTGTTTGTTTGAAAATCAAGACAGATAAAACACAATCACTAGTTTATAAAGAAAGCTTAGAAAATAAAGAAAAACAGGTAGGTAATTCCCCACAAAATCCAGATTTTTTAGCATCCCAAAAACTCAAAGAGCTGGTGGTAAATATTCCTCTTGGTAGTGAAATTTCTCTGAAGATAACCAATAATAGTCAAGACGATATCTATGTTTTCTTACTAGGAACTAATTCTTCTGGAAAAGCGATCGCCTATTTTTGTCCGGAAGTTTCTCTAATTTCTCCTGGGAAAAGTAATATTTTACCGGAAAATTCCAGTCCCTTAAAATGGATTGTTAATGCAGCCAAAGGATTAGGACAATTAATCTTAATTTGCTCTCAATCTCCTTTTAGTGAGACTTTATTAAAACTCTATGATTCAACATCAGTAAAACCAGATAGGGAAGAAGTGGTTACTATAGATGAACCAGTAATAATCAGTAAAACTTTATTACAAGATCTGCATCAAGGCAGCAAAGTCAGTAGCAATCTAATTAATAATCTAACCGATGTCTATGCTTTGGATATTAATACTTGGGCAACTTTTAGTTTTGTTTATCAAATAGTATAGTTACTGATGCAATAAGCAATAATCTATAACTAATAACCCACTTTTCAATCAACTATTATCATCTTGATATTTTGTTTCATAAGCTAACCAAGCTAAATCAACTAAACCATTAAAAATTGTTACACTCACACCTACACCTCCCTTACAACTATCAACTCGAATATGAGGAACATGAGAGTTTTTTAATCGATTAAAACTGATCTCCTTACGAACAAATCCAGGAGAAGTAGCAATAATTAGAGCAGGATTAATTTTTTCAGTTTCTAATAACTCAAGCAAAGTGGTCAGGATAATTTGATTTTGACCAATAATAAAAATTGCTTGGGGATAACGTTTAACTAATGTATATAATACCCAGGATCTTTTAGCTTGCTGATGTAATGAAGGAGTAATTTCTTGCAGACAATAAACAGGATTAGCAAAAGTTTCATCTAGATGAGACATAATCCCTGCTTGCACCATCGGTACATCCACGATGATAGTACTCCTGGCGGCCAAAGCTGCTGCCCCTATTTTAAGAGGTTTTTGGGAAAATTTTAGTAAAGATTTGTATTCAAAATCAGCCGTGTGATAAATCACACGACGAATAATTTCATATTCCGCTGGAGAAAAAGAATGTGGTTCAATTTCTCGATCGATAATCGCTAAATTTTGAGCAGTTAAAAGATTCCATTCCATATTTTTGTTGATGGTTAATGGCTAGTGATTGAATTCAGAATTCAGAATTCAGAATTCAGAATTGAAAAGCCTTGATTTTCAGTACTTATACCAATTGTAACCCTTAGTTTACGAAGGAGGAATACCTTTGATACTCACTAGAGATTCCATAACCTCTTTGACAACTGGTGCTGCTACTGTAGAACCGAAAGTGTTACCTCCTTTGGGTTCATCAATTACAGCTAAAACTACATAACGAGGTGAATTAACTGGTAAGATAGCGACAAAACTGGTGATTTTGGCAGCAGCAAGATAGCGTCCCCTAGAACCTGCTTTTTGTGCTGTTCCTGTTTTACCAGCAATGCGATAACCTTTGATTTGAGCTGGTGCACCAGTACCATTAGCAACCACTGATTCCATCATCTTTAAAACACTACGAGCAGTTGATTCAGAAAATATTGGTTGAGTTTTCCTTTGAATTTGATGAGGATGATGCAAATGCCCTTGAGAATCGATTAACCCTTTAACTACATGAGGAGTAACTAATTTACCACCATTGGCTAGAGAGGCATGCAATTGTACTAGTTTTAAGGGAGTTAAAGAAAATCCTTGACCAAAAGAAGTAACTGCTGTTTCTATAGATCTAGCCGTAAAAATTTTTTTGGTCTTTAAATAACCATTAGCTTCAAAAGGCAAATCTACATTCATTTTTTTCCCTAACCCTAGCTTTTGCAAGTTCTTGTAATATTCCTGCCTATTCATTCTACGCATAATATTAATCATGCCAACATTGCTAGATGTTTCTAATACCTTAGTAATATTAATTAATCCGTTACCCGTTTTAGAAGCGTTATAGATATTCCAACCATCAACTACTACATGACCAGGATCGTATACATGAGTATTAGGACTGATAAGTCCTGCTTCTAAGGCGAGAGCTACATTGATAGGTTTAAAAGTCGAACCTGGTTCATAAGCATCTGTAATCGTCCAATTCTTAAATAGTTCTAGATCGTAACGATAGTAAAGATTGGGATTATAAGTTGGTTCACAAGCAAGAGATAAAATAGAACCATCATTAGCATCCATAACAATTACGGCGCCTCTTCTAGCATTAAACTTTCTAACCTGTTTACGTAGTGCTTCTCTGACTGCTCTTTGAAGACGAAGATCGATAGTTAATCCTAACTGTAAATCATCTAGTTCTACCATTCCTTCGGGAACGTTAGTAGGAATAATTGCTCCATTACCTGCCCTTCTAACTTGAAGCATAGAGATATGGCGTTCTAGAGATTTTTGTTGACTATATTCTATTCCTGCTTGACCACGATGATCGACGTTTACATATCCAAGTATGTCGCCAATTAATTCATTTTGAGGATAAAAACGAGTATAACGTTGAATTAGTTCTAAGCCATCAGCCTGTAAATTTCTAATTTTGTCGGCTTGTTCTTCATTTAAAGTTCTCTCTAATAATATTCCTGTGGGTTGCTTATTTAATTTCTCTAGCAGTTTTTCCCAACTTTGATTAGATAAAATAGTTACTAATTGTTTGGCAACTATTTCTTTACTTTGTTTAAAAATTACGGGATGGGCATAAAGATTATATACCACCTTATCAGTAGCCACCACATTATTCCTGCTATCAATAATAGAACGCCTAGGAATATAAGGATAAAGATTAATCATCTGTTGTCGACGGGCTTTATCTTGCAGTTGGGAACCTTGCTTAATTTGTAGCTGATATAATCTCCATCCCAAACCCCCAATACCAGCTAAAATTACCAACCACACTAACATTAATCTGACGATTGGTTTCGGTTGTGAGGGCGTGTTTTTTTTACTTAAGTTTTGACCTTTTTGATGTCTCAACAACAATGATTTTTTGTTTTGAGCCGAAGAAGAAGAAAAATACATATCTATTTACTCAATATGCTAGAGGCAGTAATACCTCTGGTTGTTTAACATGAGATTCAGTAATGTGATCTAGGTATATGGTTTTATTGGTTGTCGCTCCCAAAAAAACCGCTGGTTTGGTGGGATCTGGATTAACTAAACCAGTTCCATATTTTCCCGCTTGTTCTGCTAATTGATCTTTGATAATTTCATTAGTTGAAGTAATTTGGCGTTCGTCTTTTTGTAAATTCTTCAGTTTTTTGTACTCTGTTGTCCATAATTGTGGTGCATATACTGTCACACCATAGAGAACGAACATAGTAGTAATCATTAGCAAACAAAAAATAGAAGTACTTGTTTTCAGCAAAAATAGCCCTTTTAGCCAAATCGGTTCAGAAAAAGTTTGAGTAACTACTTTCTGGTTTGAAGCATAATTTTTTTTAGTTATATAGTTATACTTATTATCAATATGACTAATTTTATTGCGGTTATTGCTGTTCCTATTTTTTCGGGCAACAATCCTTTTCTGAAATCGAGAGGGTTTAGGTTGAGCAAGCATATTATATTGTACAAAACCATTGAATAAATATCAAACTAATACTAGCAAACAATTCTTGATTTTTGGCAAAAGAAAATCTTACTTGCAAACTAATGTTAAGATAGTTGAAGGTTAATAGGTTTTGCAGTTTTCCTAGGTTACGGTTAGGGACGGAGGGCGCTACCCCTACCATTAAAAACCTGCATCTGAGGCTAATCAATTAGTCTTGGTGTTTCCTCTTCGATGTCCGAAAATCGAAGTTTCCATACTTAAGGAATTTTAGATGAGAACAAGGTATATTAGTCCAGATAGTGCTCTTGGTTTAGTATCAACCCACAGTTTTCCCGCCATTGTGGGAACTGCTGATATGATGCTGAAATCAGCAGAGGTAATTTTAGTAGGATACGAAAAAATTGGTAGTGGTCATTGTACGGCAGTGGTACGAGGTAATATCGCTGATGTGCGTTTAGCAGTAGAAGAAGGGGCAAAAATGGCCGAACAAATTGGTCAGTTAGTCTCCAGGTTAATTATTGCTCGTCCCATGCCTAATTTAGAAATGATTTTTCCGATTGGTAGTCATTTGGTAGAAATAGCCCAACAACAACGAGGTTACAGTAAATTAAGTAATCGTTCCATCGGTTTATTGGAGACTAGAGGGTTTCCTGCTATGGTAGGAGCAGCTGATGCGATGATGAAGTCTGCTGATGTACAACTGGCTTCTTATGAAACCATCGGTGCTGGTTTGTGTACGGCAATTATTCGAGGTTCGGTGGCTAATGTAGCAGTGGCTATTGAAGCCGGTATGGCAGAAGCAGAAAGAATTGGTGAGTTAAATGCAGTAATGGTTATTCCTCGTCTGTTAGAAGATTTAGAGCACACTTTACCTGTAGCAAGCTATTGGCTAGAAGAACAAGAGCCGTTGCCTGTTTTATTATCTTCTCAAGTACGGCAAAGAAAGAGAAAATTAGTGGCTTTACCTGAGTTAGAAAAAGTACCTCTCACTATTGATATTGAGCCAAAAGTGGAACAAAAAGCAGAATTAGAAAGTGAAGATGATCTTGGCTAACAGTGCAAAGCGGGACTATTTATTGACCTAGTTCTTGTAACAGTTGTAGAATCAGTTGTGCAAAAGTATCATCTCCTAAACGATCTAATGCTGATTGTAGTAAGTCATAATTAGAATCACTTCCTTCCTGAGCAATTTGTGCCGAGGGAAGAAGTAGAGTTAAATGGGCGATTAGCTGTTTGAGATCCTTGTGGATACTTTCTCGCTTTACTGCCAATACTTGCGCGGTACGACGAATAAAACGTTCCCGCTTAAACTCTTTAGAAAGCAGATCTGGTTCTGGACGATCGGACATAGTCTTAACCAATTTAGAACTAGCAATATACTTGTATTAAAGCCTATTTTTTGATTGAGGTAACACTACATTAATATAACTTTGAATATATAAATATTATATGATTTTTAGATAAATAAGTTCACAAATATGTAACGATAACTTTACATTAAGTTTACTCTAAAAACCAGTGATTAAGTAATTAGCAATACAAAGAGCGATCGCGCAGCGCTCAGCTTCGCGGCAGGCAACTGCTCGGAAAAATCTGTTGTGAATTGACACTATAGGCCATTAAACTAGATCTGGCGATCGCCTGGTAATTTATGCAAAATCCGATTTATCATCCACCGCTGTTGCTCAAAAATGGTCTTTTGATGACTTTACATATTGCTTTTCAAGCATCTAGGGATTGGCATCAAACTATCACTCAATCTGAACCTAATTATCAAAGCAAAATCTTTACTGGTGCTCAGAATGTACCTATTTATGGTATTGTCGCTATTCCCGAAAAGCCTAGAAGTACGATTATTGGTACCTATGGTATTAGCGGCGATCTCGATAACCAATGGTTTCTCAAGATTTTAGCCTGTAAAGCGTTTGCTCAAGGTCATGCCATCGTCCTCTTTGACTGGCGGGGGCACGGAAAAACGGCAGAATTATCCCCGACTCTCACTTCTGATGGCTTATTTGAGGGAGAGGATTTTGTTCGCATCGCCGCACAAGCAAAACAAATGGGGTGTCCTCCTCCTTTTTGTTTTACCGGTTATTCTTTAGGTGGACAATTAGCTTTATGGGCCATAAAATCCGCTCAAACTATGAATAACTGGGGAGAAAATCTCGCTTTAAAAGCTTCAGAGATTGGAGGTTGTGCGGTAATTTGTCCTAGTTTAGATTCCGAAAGATCGTTAACTTATTTAATGAAACATCCCATCTATAAGTATGTTGACAAATCTATTACTGGTAACTTGAAAAAACTAGCTTGGCGTCTTCATGAATATCATCCTGATGCTATTGATGCTGAAGCGATTAAAAAAGTTAATAGTATTTGGAGTTTTGACCAAGAATTAGTGATTGAAAAATTAGGGTTTTCTTCTGTGAGAGAATACTATCGTGCTTCGAGTTCTTTAAATATTTTACCCCACCTACAAAAACCCACATTTATACTTTACGCTGCTGACGATCCTTTATTTGCACCTCAGATTCTACCAGATTTGAAGACTGCGGTGGCGGACAATCCTTTCCTTGATTTGTGGTTGACTGCTCATGGTGGTCATGTAGGCTATATTAGCAGTCAAGCTTGTCAGTATGAATGGGGAGATGGCGATCGCTGGTATGCTTGGAATAGAATTTTACAATGGTGGAATATTACCATAAATTCTTAATTCTCTTTGATGGAATCTTCATTCACCATCCTAACCGACGGCGGAAATTAAAAAACTTCGTCAAAAAATTCTGTAATCCTTGATTTTGGGCATACTTTTGTTTAGTCAATAGTAACCCTGTTTTACTATTAACTTCACTCAAAGTGGGATAAATATGAATACCTGTTAAAGCAGAAACTTTGAGCTTATTCGACATAGCTAAAACAATTTCGTGGATTAATTCTCCAGCAGATTCCCCCACAATCGTAGCACCGAGAATATCCCCCTTATTGGTAGTAATAATCTTGACAAACCCTGCAGTTGCTGCCTCTGCCTGCGCCCTATCTACATCCTTCATCTCTTGCTTGAGAACATATATACTATCACCATAACGTTCTCTTGCTTGTTGTTCACTTAATCCTACTCTGGCTAATTCTGGTTCGGTAAAAGTTGCCCAAGGAGTAACTCGATAATCGATCTTTTTTGTCGGCAAAAATAAGCTATTTTGAATTACTACTGTAGCCTCAAAACCGGCAACGTGAGTAAATTGATAACCGCCAATGACATCTCCACAAGCATAAATGCGTTTATTGGCAGTTTGTAATTTCTCATTCACCTCAATTCCCTTATGAGCGTATTCTACTCCCGCTGCTTCTAAGTTGAGAGAGTCAACATTGGGAGTACGCCCTGCAGATACTAAAATTTCATCAACAACTATTTTCTCTCCCTTAACCCAAACCTGTTTTTTTCCCTCTACTACTTCTACTTTTTCTGCCCTTGCTTGTTTAATAATCTTAATTCCTTCAGACTCAAATTGTTTTTCTACTACTATAGCTGCTTCTGGGTCTTCTTTAGGCAAAATATGCTCTCTACTAGCAATAATAGTTACTTGAGCCCCTAATCTCGCCATAGCTTGTCCTAACTCACAACCAATTGGACCAGCACCAATTACCACTAAAGATTGAGGTAGCTCTGTCAGTGAAAAGACTTGTTCGTTGGTTATATATCCTGCTTCTTGGAGCCCGGGTATGGGAGGAATAGCAGGACGAGAGCCGGTAGAAATAACAAAATTACGTGCTTTTAGCTGTCTTCGGTCAACTTCAAAAGTGCTTCTGTCAATAAATTTACCACTACCAAAAATTACTTCTACTCCTAAACCTCGAAATCTTTCTGGGGAGTCATGGGGTTCGATTGTCGAGATTACTTTTTGCACATGAGCGTGAGCTTGGGCAAAATTAATTTGAGGGGAGTTAGTATAAATGCCAAATTGAGAACTTTGTTTAACTTGGTAAGCGACTCTAGCTGCGTGAATAAGGGATTTACTGGGTACACAACCGTACCAAAGACAATCTCCTCCTAGCTTTTCTTTCTCGACTAAAGCAACTTTGGCTTTGAGTTGAGCTGCCGCACTAGCCACCACTAAACCACCTGAACCACCTCCAATAATTACTAGATCGTAGTCTACAGCCATTTTTTACCTCTTTTTAACTCTGAATGTATATAAATTACATTGTAGTTTTCATTATCTAGAAGTAAATTAGTTTTAGCTGAGTTTTATGTAATTATTACCTGAGATGAGGCGATCGGCGATCGGGTACTTTTGACAGTATTTTGGGAGGGAGTACCGCTACGCGGAAGTCAAAAGTATGATAAATTAATGCTTTCGACCTCTTGCAGTACACTCTGTAGTAGGGGCGATCGCCCAAGCATCCTGCTCCCTCGTTATGATTGTACCAATATCAACTATCAACTATCAACTACCAATCCATGAATATTAAGCGATTGCTCTTAGCAATAATCACTTTTATTTCTCTTTTTAGTGTCTTTTTTGCCTTAGGACAAAGTTTAGGGGAACCTCAAATTCAAGCTAGATTACAACTATATCAAACTAACCTCATTCTCCATGCTACTGAACTAAAAACAGATTTTGTCTCTGCTGCTGAAAATAATTCTGGTAGTAATTTATCCACTATTTCTAAAACTCTAATTGGTACCAATCCCTATACTATTGCCCAAGAACAGTATCAAGAAGCAATAGATATTACCCAAAAAGTTGTCCAGGAGTTAGAAAATCAAGCAGAAATCATCCCCGATGCTGTTGCTTCAGGTACTCCTAGAGAAAAATTACAAAAAGAACTTACCGAAAATAAAGAGTTTTTAACTGAATCACAACTCAATCTTGCTATTTTAGAGGCAAAACAAAATAAAATAGATGAAGCTAGACAACATTTACAAAAGTTAGAGGATAATCGAATTGCGGTTATTTTAAGTAATTTATGGGCTCAACAGCCTCAAGTATTAGACAATGCAGTTGAAGAAGTTAATACTTATTTACATGGATGGTTTCGCTACGCTGTCTTACAAAAAATTTATCAATTAGACAATAATACCGCTGAGGTTTTAAGCTTAGAAAATACCCAGCAAGATTTAGCTAGAAAAGCTACATTAAGATTGATTGGTTTAAGTATTATTCCAGTTTTAGGCGGGCTGATAGGCTTAGGATTAATAATATTTTTGCTGGCTGAAAGATTAATCAAAAAAGAACAATCAATCTTAACTACCAACCAAGGCTTAAGTTGGGAAACACCTTGGAATTGGGAAATAGTTTGGCAAGTTCTCATTGTTGGTTTTTTCTTTATCAGTCAAGTATTATTACCTTTATTGTTTGGGATTATAGGCTTTAATCCTACCAATTTTAGTATTCGTGGAAAAGCTTTTTATGTGCTCATTACCTATTTATTAATGTCTGGTGGTGGTTTATTGGTCTTGTATGTTTCCCTTAAATCTTTCCTTCCTCTACCTCCAGATTGGTTTCGCTTGAAAGGGAATAATTGGCTTTTGTGGGGAGTAGGAGGCTATTTAGTAGCGATACCTTCAGTTTTTCTAGTATCAATCATAAATCAGCAATTATGGCAAGGACAAGGAGGTAGTAATCCTCTATTATTTTTAGCTTTAAAAGCACAAGATCAAGTGGCTTTAGCGATCTTTTTCTTTACTGCATCGGTGGCTGCACCTGTATTTGAAGAAATTATGTTTCGAGGATTTTTATTACCTTCCCTAACCCGTTATTTACCAGTTTGGGGAGCGATTATTGTCAGTGCTTTAATTTTTTCTTTTGCCCATCTTAGTTTAGCGGAAGTGTTGCCTCTAGCAACTTTAGGCATAATTTTAGGGTTTGTCTATACGCGATCGCGTAATCTCCTTTCATCTATCCTCATTCACAGTCTTTGGAATAGTGGGACTTTGTTGAGCTTATTTGTCTTAGGTAGTAGCTTAGACTGAATTTTGTTGATTGTTGATTATACAAAAAAGCAATTTTGTTTAAACAAATGAAAATAACCCTATCGGAAAAAACAGAGAAAAAGTCAGTTTTTTGGCAGATAGAAGATCTTAAATTTTTGCTCTTCTTAGCACTGACTAATTGGCTGGCTCATTTTTGGTATTTTCGTAGTTTTGGAATTTATGAAGACGATCATTTTAGAATTCCAGAAGCTATGGGAATGACCCTAATGGAACTTTATAATTATGTATCATCTCTCTTATTTAATCTGGGTCATACTCAAGGTCGTCCACTTCATATTATCTTTATCTATATATTCTCTTTTTTAGGCGCAAAGCTAGGAGGTTTGGGGGCAGTTTACTGGATTGCCTATTTACTTACTACCATCAATATAATTCTTTTCTATCTACTTTTAAAACGTATTGATGATTCAGTAATTTTTCCCCTGACAGGAGCATTAGCATTTACTTTATTTACGGCTGATACCACTAGAATTTGGCTGACTTCTGTGTTTGGGCTGCAAACAACCTTAACTTTCCTATTGCTGGCATTTAATTTATATATTAGCAACCAAAAAATTATCTCTTATTTCATCATCTTTTTATCTTTAGTTACTTATGAGACCGCCTTTTTTATTTTTTTAACTGCTCCTTTGCTCGCCAAAAAGTTAAAATCTAAAACAGTTACTAAATTGCTTCAACATGGACTAATTATGTTGGCAATTTTTATGGTTGTAGTTTTATTACGAAAAATATCTGGAGAGTATCGGGCTACTGAATTGGATTTATTAACTGCGATTCAAACTAGTCTCCTCCAAATGCTAATAGGCTCTTTAGTTAGTTTGAAAAGCTATTTTATTTCTCCTGGGAAAACTATTTTGGTTATTTTCAAAGAGGACTTGCTAATATTTTTAGTTTTCTACTTGGTTGCCAGCCTAATCTTGCTCAGAAAATTAACTTCCCAGAAAAATCCTCAATTTTGGCATCAATCTCTTAAGTTAATAGTTATTGGCAGCCTCATGTTAATTTTGGCTTATCCCCTGACCTTTACTGTCTCTGCAACTCAAATCAACGGTCCTTGGTCGCGGGTTCATATGGCAGGAGCCATAGGAGCTTCTATTCTTTGTGGTTCACTTGGTTCAATTATTTTTTACTTTGGGAGTTTTTATAAGCAGCAAAGTTTAGCCGTTTTAGGGATTTCTCTATTTTTTACACTATTAGTTGGTTATGGAATTATCATTCAAAAAGACTATCAAACTAATTGGCAATATCAAAAAGATTTTTGGCGAGAAATGATTCCCTTGATTTCAGATGTAGGAGATGAAAACTTAGTATTAGTTGAGTCAAAGGGAATTCATACTGCTACCCAACAAATGCGAGCCAATGATTGGAATACTCCGCCAGTGCTGGGGAATATCTATAAGTTTCCCCAAAGTTGGCAATACCCTCCGAAAGTCTATATGTTGACATCTAACTGGGAGGAAAACATCGTAGCAGGAAAGGATTTATTTTTACTGAACACCTCCACCCTCGCTGCGGCTGGAGATCATCTCCCTGTTCCCAATACTGATAGTACTATTGAGAGTTCCAAAGTAATTTTAATTAAATCCAGAGAAGGACATTTAGTTCGTGCTAAATCTCCTCTAGTGATTGAGGGAAAAAGCTTCAATTTAAAGGAAAATATCGCAGCTAATGGGCAGTTTTTGCCTAAAGGAAGTTTGTTTGAGGTAATAAAAGTGAAAAAACCCTGACTTAAAATAGTCGGGGTTTTCAGGCATAGAATTATTAAAAAGTAAAGATAAACAGGCTATTCTTTAGGGAAATAATTTATCGGGAGCGATCGCACAATTTTACTGGAACTTCATTCTCCCAAAGCAGATAATCCGCAATATATGTTATTATGCTGGGTGAGAATTATGATCGCTTAGATTTCACGTTTGATTTCAGTATTGACAGGTTTTTCCTACTAGGTATTGACAGGCTTATCTCCGCCATCGAATCTCACGACACACTTCCAATTAAGGAGACCATTAATCTATGTCTATTTATATAGGAAATTTATCCTACGAGGTTACATCTGAAGATCTCAGAGAGGTATTTACCGAATACGGCTCTGTTAATCGGGTTCATATTCCCGTCGATCGAGATACTGGTCGCTCAAGGGGCTTTGCCTTCGTAGAAATGGCAACAGAAGCAGAAGAAGACAATGCTATTGAAGCTCTAGATCAGGCTCAATGGATGGGTCGTTCCCTTAAAGTTAATAAAGCTAAACCCCGTGAACGGGGAGGATCTCATGGTGGCCGCGCAAATAACCGCTTCTAAGTTTAAAAGCTCAATAGCCCCTTAACGCTCACTGATGTCAACCTAAGGTGAAACTCTTGCCTCACCTTGAACTCAAGGACGCTATGGGTCATATCAAATCCGGTTGAATAACCACACTTTTGGATGAGGTAATGCAGAATTCAGAATTCAGAATTCAGAAAGTTTACGAGGAATGTTACTTTGAAAGATTAAGTATGTGCAATTATCCGGATTTGATATCAATTAAAAATTCGCCCTCTGAAGAATCGTAAAACAGGCAACATGAGCTGTTGCCTATTCAATACTAAATACTTAAACAAAATTATTTGTATATTTACTCTAGGGTTATATTACCTTTTGCCTCTTGCCTCTTGCCTCTTGCCTCTTGCCTACCCTAACAAAATGTTAAATTAATTTTGCACAAGTACTTATTAAGTTGTATCTCCTAGAGCATCACTTTCAACAGAGCACTCAATGCTTGGCTTTCTTGAGAATTGACCTGGCGGTCTAACCAAGCTATTTTTACTGCTAGTGGAAATGCTCGTGCAGCTACATCAGGGTTAAGTTTTTCAATCAATTCTATCGATTGAGGAATTTTTAAAGCGGAGCGAATTCCTGCTAAAAGCGACTCATCGAGTTCGAGAGAACTTAGTTGTGGTTTGACCATCTCCCAACTTACTCTCTGCTCCGGCTGACCTATTTGAATCAAATAGGCAAGGAGTCTCACCATTTGTAATTGTTCAGCTAGCTCCATTTGCTCAAAGTCATCTAGCTTTTGGTTACACTTCTCATCTAACCGGAGCTTATTGAGAATTTTTTGCCAGTCATGAGAGTTACAGTCCTCTGGTTTGCTGACACTCAAAGATACTAGAATTTTATCCGCCTCAGAGTTGAGACTGTTGATTTGAGCATGAATGCCCAGGTAGCCTAACCATTCGACTATGGTCTCAATTAAAGTAGCTTGTGTCTCTTGAGAATTAGCTAATAATCTAAGTTGAGTTTGTACTAAGGGACGAACTATATGAGATAGCATATATAGAACACTGATACTGGTGGTGGAATGCAGAATATGACATGCAGAATGCAGAATGAAAAACCTTTGATTTTCAGTATTTACAGCAATTTAAAACTCCCGTTTTATTTCTGCACTTTTTTTCACAGCCGCAATAATTATCTCATAGTCAGTGCCGTCAACACTAGCGAATTGAATTACTATCAATAAACCCATAGGCGGATTATTCAAGATTAACGATCATCGATTGAAAGGACCAAGAATATCGCGAATAACTATGGTTTGAGTAGCTGAATTATTCCCAAAAGTGCGGGTCGCTTCTAAGCTAATCTCCACTGCAGTATCTGCTTCTAAATATTTAGGATCTATCGGTAATTGCCCAATATCGATGATGAAACGATTGCCGCTATAGCGCACAAACTGAGGAGGAACTTCTCCTTTATGTTTAACTGTGTAATCATAAACTCTACGGTAACTAGCTTCTCTAGAAGTAGAAACACTATATTTCAGATAAAATTGAGTAGAAACTATATCAGATCTCTGGGCTTTATCTACTAATTCCAACTCAAGGGCAAGTCCAATACCAGATAAACCCTTACTTTCTAACTTAGCTACTTCTTCTGCTTTAATGGCATTAAACACAAAGAATTGCGTAACATTATTGCGTTGTAAAGTACTAGTTTCCAGCCAAAGATCTTCAGGAAGAGTCACAGTTGCGCTGCGATCGCCTTGCAGATTTAAAGTCACCACGCGATCGCCAAAAGGCTCAAAAGATTGAGGGGCATTCCAAATTAAAACTACTGAATTTTCAATCCGTTCTACTAATTCTAAATATTGATCGGCAATAGCTGAATTGGGCGCAAATAAAGATGCTGCACCGGTGCGATTTTCCCAAACATTTTTCGACAAATTAAAGCCCCTATCCTTCAATTCTGCCATAGATACTGAAGCACTGAGGCGGTCTGGAGCTAAAGGTTGATTGCTGTTAATTAAAGTTAGATTCCCCGGTTTTCCTTGTCTTCCCGGTCTTCCCCCTTGGCCATTTTGCCCGTCTTCTCCATTAAAACAGCGAAATTCAGTAGTACTACAAGCATAATCTAGACCGCCAGGTTCTCCGGTACAAGATTCAACAGTCCAATAGGGTTGGGTGCATTGACAACCTTGGCCGCCGTTACCCCCTCTACCTGGTGCACCACCTTGACCACCAGAAGCTTGAACATAGATTTGTTTGAGGTACTCTCGATTAGTAGTATAGATAGTAACAGAGCCACCATTACCTCCATCACCACCGCTACCTCCTGTACCGCCGTCACCGCCTCTAGCACCTTGGAGATTGCGTCGGACGTTGACAGGTTGATTGTTGCAGAGGGCATCTTCTCCACTGACTCCATCTTCACCGGGTAAACCTTGTTGTCCCGATAAATCTAAATTGAGGGGCGAACCATCAGCAAAAATTGTTAAAGTTTCGCTATCCCTTCCTTTTTCTCCATTTTGGCCATCAACACCATCTTGACCATTTTGACCAAAATTTACTCCTCGGTTGCCCCAAGCAACCAAAGAACAAAAATCTGACTTAGTAAAACGAGGAAAAAAGTCAGGAATTAAGAGAAATACAAAAACCAGAGAAATTTTACCTAACCAACGCATCATTACAGTTCTTAGTTATTTTGACCTAAGCTAGATTATATACATATTCCAACAAAAGTGACTGTTAGGAAAAAAGATTCTCACGATCGCCATGCCAAGCAAAATTAATTTCCACCTTTGGCTGCAGGGGAGCTCCGGAGCAGGGAGCTCCGGAGCAGGGAGAAAGATATATAACTGAATGGTAATGTAATTTATTTTGTCTACGTAAGTAATCATCATAACGGCAACCAGCATGCGATCGCACTGAAATTTTATGATTGCTTTGTCCCGTTATCGAGCTCGCTAAATCACATACAGTCGGCAAAAATTGATGTTTTATTGATTATTTTACCCTTCTGCTAAGCTTTGAATTGCTTCATGGCATTTCCCTACATCCCGATCTAATCCCATTGCTTGATATAGTTTTCTCGCATTTTCATAAGCTGCTTTAGCTTCTGATTTGTGTTGTAAGTTTTTCCAAGTATTACCTAAATTAAACCAAGTATTAGCTTCTCCATGGCGATCGCCGATTTGTTGTTGAATCTCTAACGACTGCTGATAGTAATCAATGGCTTTTCCATAGTCTCCCTGAGATTTGTAAGCATTACCTAAATTCATTAAAGAATTAGCAATGCCGCTGCGCGCGCCGATTTCTCGTTTAATTTCTAAGGACTGCTGATAGTAATCAATGGCTTTCCCATAATCTCCCTGAGAGTAGTAAGCATTACCTAAAACGATTAAAGAACTAGCAATGCCGCTGCGCTCGCCGATTTCTCGTTTAATTTCTAACGACTGCTGATAGTAATCAATGGCTTTTCCATAGTCTCCCTGAGATTTGTAAGCATTACCTAAATTCATTAAAGAA
>JAAUYA010089437.1_pt1 | contig 33420 bp, 23 predicted proteins | sample 7278161 | NCBI WGS metagenome assembly JAAUYA01 (sample SAMN14350120, study PRJNA611818) | marine sediment metagenome | isolation source: surface marine sediment (3m) | place: French Polynesia: Moorea | collected 2018-08
TACAGGTGGGAATTTGTCCCCATTTTTCAGATCTTGGGCGTATTCCAATACGGTTTTATGATGAATGGCTGCTCTGGTTTGAGTTTCACCATCATGCTTGATTAGTTTAAGGGGGATAATTTTCTCTAAGTCTGATAATTCAATAGCTTTATTAGTGGAGATTGTTTGTAAATCTGAAGTTTGTTTTAATGGTTGTTCATTTATGGTACTCATATGCTATGCTTTAGATAACGAAATTTAACAATTATGCAATCCCTTAAAACCAAATTAGATTCGACTGCACTCGAATTTAATTCGATAAGAAAGGTTAGCAAGGGAATAGGTTAATTGAATTTGATACATAACTCTTTTTTAAAAAGACTTTGTTGAGTGACTACTAAGCTAGTCACTTTTTATTCGAGTTATGGTTTGTTGAATGTGTTATTATGATGTTGTGCATATAGTTAAAGCACTCAGTTTGTTCACAATAATTACATTATTGTAACAATAACACATAAAATTACAAAAAAGTACTAGATTAAAAAATCTTAACATGAGTCGCCATCAAGAAATATTTGTAGAGTTATTTAAAAAATCTGGATATACGGCTAAACAGATAAGTGCTTGGTGTAGTGTATCAGAAGCTACAGTATCTCGCTTTATCAATGGCAAGACAGATATGAGAGCAGGAGACTTTTTTAATTTATTAGCTTCTCTACCAGAAGATTTTCAGGATAAGTTTTGGCAGAGGTTCCGTACAACAAAAGATGATTGGCGATCGCTTATTTTAAATGCTAGTCCCAAAGAGTTAGAAGAAATTTGTCACCTAATAGGAGATTGGTGGTCTATTCATCGAGAGTCTGGAGAGCAGAAAAAAGTAGCTAGACAGATAGATCGAGAAAAAGTGCCTGCGTAAACTATACCTTAATCTTGCTTAGTTAGGATGATTGAGAACTAAAACCAGAATCTTGATGGACATAAAAATAAAAACTAATTAACCGCTACAGAAACTTTTGGGGCGGTTTTTTCATGCCTTAAGCCAAAGTTTAAGACTGTATTTTAGAAAGGGTTAGGCAAGTAGATAGGTATAGTTGAAGTGATAAACTATTGTTTTCATTATTGATAAATATGACGTAATTCTTCTAAACTCTCAACACTTCTGAGGGCTTGTCGAATTTGTTTAAGAACTTCTAAATCAGTAATTTGACTAATCTCCGGTAATATTTCTAAGCCAGTAGCACCAAACTTTAATTCTAAACCCAGTTCGATACTGTTAAGGATTTCTTTCTTAATACCTTCATTGACAATTTCTTGATACCAAGGCGACTCTCTTAAAACTGCCATATCCCACCTCATAATCTGTTGTACTAACTCACTCTCTAACACAAAGGTAGCAAAAAAAGCCAATAGTGGTTCTAACTCATTTAACCTTTCGGAGTCTCGTAATCTTTGTAACGCCTCTCGTACTACATTAGCGTCTCCACCTCCTTTGAGAATGGGTACAAAAGGAAGCAAAGTCTGTAGCGACTGTTGAAAAACTACTGCTACATCAACTTCCCAAAGATTAATTACTTGATAGTCACAACGAAATTTTAAACTATGAAATTCAGCTTGATATTGACTGACAATTTTTTGTTCGGAATTTGGTGGCAAGATATTCACCAACACTGGATACACTGGTAGTTCATATTTTTCGGTAGCGAGTGCGGTATAAGCAAACATTCTTTTTGCCATACGAGATGATGGACGCAATTGTAATTCATTAATTACCAAAAATTCGCCATAATCAGGACTAAAAGCTCTGATTAAAACATCCGAATCTCGACTTACCCATTGAAACTGAGAGGAGATGATTTCTTTACTTTGGGCGTTGGGAATTTGTGTTACCCATTGTATCCACTGATTAGGTGATAAGCTGATTAATCTTTTACTACCAATATCTGCTGGTTTAACCATGAAAATCTAAGAAGATGTCTGAAAAGTATCAAATATTCTGCTTTCGCCCCCTAAATCCCCCAATTCTGGGGGACTTTATCATATTTTCCCCCGAAAATTGGGGGGCTAGGGGGACATTTCCATTAGGAAGCAACATTGTTCAAATGTCCTCTAATAATTAAATGATTTTATTCTAGGTCAATTTGTTCTAAGTAATCATAAGTAGATAGATAATTGTCTCTTGTACCATTATCAGAATGGGGAAATTCCCCAGTATTTGTTGAACTCTGCTCAAAAAAAACTTCCGCAACAATAATTTTTGGTTTGACCAAAATCTGAGAAATTATTAGAATATAATTATCTTCAAATTATTTGATATTAAGATATAATTTTTCTTGAGTTTTATTGTCAAAATCTCATTAAAATTGTTGATTAGCAACTCTATTTTTTTTGTTTGTTTCTAGATTCAAGAACAAATAGCTAAAATAGAAATAGACGGCTTTCAAAACTAACCTAAAAAATAAATTAATTTATCTCTCTCTAATTCTATTAATAAATTATAAGTGAGAGCATTAATATATAATAAAAAAAACTTATTAATCAATAATTAATAATAGCTAATTAACTAGGTAAGCAAAATTATTAACCTATCTACTGCTGAGTTATATTTTCTTTTGCCTGTTGCTTATTGCCTCTTGCCTACCTTCACCGAATGTAAAATTAATTCTGCACAGGTACTTAATCATGTCCTTGACATTTAAACACTTCGATACTAGACTAAATCAATGGATTGAAGACCCTTTTGCTCAAACAGGAATTCTCACCGAAACCCTTAACAATATCCTACTGGAAGTATACTTTCCAGGAGTAGAATTCAGCTTTGGTCATCTTGATGAAAAAAGTACCGCAGAAGACCTTTGCAATCATCCCTTAGGAGATATATTATTACTATCATCTAAAAGTCGCTTATTATATGGACCTCAACAATGTTTAGAAACCATCGAAAAACTATGTCCAGATCGTAAAGATAGGGGTGCTTATGGTTCAATATTTCTTGGTGCTTGTAATCGCGCCATTACTGAGAAAATAATCCTCTTAGTAGTAGATGATGAAACCGGAGAAAATGGTGGCATTTTAGCAGATGAAATAGCCTGGCGGCAGGTAGGAGATTGTCATGGGAAAATATCTCCAGAACTAGCGATAAAACTTGGAGAAACCTTAGAGAATGTCATCCAACACCGCCTAGCAATACCCTCTCAATATCGCCTTGCCAAAGGAACATTTGCACCCAAAGATTTAACTCAATTACCCTACTTAGGTACTAATACTCCCAAGTTAGATTTAATCATTCCTACTTCTAGTTTTAAAGGTGGGGATAAAGAAAATAATCCCATCCAAACTGGGTTGCATCAAGTCACTGTCTGGATAGGAGAAAAAGAAAGATCTCAAACTGGAAAAATTGCTATCTCTCAAGCTCATGCCTCTTTCCCTGAAGGAATTGGAGATTTATTACCTACTCTAGAAGACCAAGCTTATCAGCTCAGAAACATCCAAGATAATCACCGTAAATTGGCAGAATATTACTGCTATAAATATGAACAGAGGAGACAAGAAGAATTAGCCAATAATCAAGATTCACAACCACAAAAAGATGCTGCTGCTAACAATAATCATTTAATGTATAGGCTGATTAAAGCAGATTTAGAAGGATATGGACAATTATTAGAAACTCAGAAAGTAACCAATGAATTAAAAAGATTCATCAACCATCAGTGGCGAGATGTCGCCATCGGAAAAACCATTGAATTTAGGAGGGGAATGATTATTCCTTCTAAAGACTTAAAACATGGAGAAATTTGCGTACCTCAATTTCCCGAAGGAGAAGAAGTAATTAATTTTCGCTCCCCGCTTTTAAACTCCAATGGCTTATGTATATCTAAGAATGTCTATGTAGCAGATGCTTTCGCACCTAATGGGAAACCTTTAGAGGGAGTAATTGTGGTTAATGATGAAGATAAAGCGAGAATAGAAGCGAGAATTAAGGCTTTAAAACAGCAATCCCTAGAAATAGACGAAATTGTCCCTTTAGAAACCGAAACTGAGCGCCAGGGAAGAGATTTTGATGGCGATACCTTAGCAGTAGAATTGGCGAGGAAATACCCTAAAATAACCGCCGAAATTAAGCAAAGAAATCAACCAGAAAATGCCTATGCACCCATTCAAAAAGAAAAGAAGGTATCTTTTTATCGAGAAGATGGCAGCCAACCGACTTTTGAAGAAATTGCTATCTTTATGTCCGATGGAATTTCTGTGGGAGTAATTAACAATCACGCTACTGCTCTAGAAGCATTAGAATCAGAAATTGATATCTTAAAAAAACATGGCAATCTTGAACGACAAGCAGCTTATCTTCAAGAGGTTGGGCAGCACTATCAAAAGTTAATTGAACGAGAAAATCATCCAGACAAACCTCAACCGATTAAACCAGAATATAGAGAGAGAATTATTAAAGTTGCCTCTCTCGCAGCAGCATCTTTAACTCCCGAATCTCTGGCAGAAGCGATGTCAATTAATCGCAGCATTTACCATGACATGATTGGCGAAGCTTGCTATCAAAATCAATTAGCAGTGGATATTTTTAAAAGCAATCGCCCTCCCGATATGTCAGTAGTTGAAGAAAATAATCGCTTACTTCATCGCCTTCCTGAATATATTCGCCAGAAGAAAAATAAAGGAGTTTATCTAGATTCTGCGATCGCCACTTCTGGTTTTAGTCCAGTAGAATTAACGATCGCTCAAATTAACAAGATTTTTAGAGAATCTCAATTAAAAGCCAGAGTTACCGAGCAATTCTCTCACTTATTTCCCGAAAATTACACGGCATGGCAGAAAATGCGGGCTTTAGCTGCCAAAAAACAATTCGATCGATTATTTAACTTAGCAACCGCACAAAGTAAGAGATTACAAACTGAAAGTGGTCCTGTTTTACAGGTTAAAACCAACAGAGGAATTAGCTTAGAAATTACTAATCTCAACCGTTTCAATCATCCCCATAGTTATACAGCTTCTCGGCTTAATTTAAAGTTAATCGCCAATCGCTTTCCCAGTCAAGGGATGCCACACCAATTAATCGCTCTTGCAGAAGTAAAAGGAGAAGTAGATGAGCAAGGAAAACCAGTTTATAAAGCTTTGGGGACAGTTTCTGAACAATCTCGCCAGCAGTTACAATTAACAGCCGGTGCTACTACCAATGATGCAGAAGTAAAATTAGTGGCACCTTTAACTGACAGACAAGTAAGATTGTTCTTTCACAAAGCGTATCAATTTGCCTCCGATTTTTATCAAAGTATTCCCGAAGCCGAAAAATTAGCGATGGCAGCGGCTACCTGGCACTTATGCACTACTTCAGAAAGGCAGTCTTCGCTTCAAGCAAATCAGAAAATATCTAATTTTGTTTTTGCTACTTTCCCTGAAGAAATTATCGGGCAATTAAATCAATTTCAGTTCACTGAATTACAAGCTATCGGAATTAGTAGGGAAGGCAATCAACTCAGAGATGAAATTTGGAATCAAGGACAAACAGTAAATATAGAAATAAGAGCAAGAGATGATTTACCCACCACTGATTATCGCTATGGCAAAAAGTTGTTTTTTGTGGAAGATAGGGAATTGGGAAAATATCAGGAATTTGGAGTAGTTAATCTTCGCGGCTTTCAATTACCAGAGGAAACTAAATTTCAAGGCAATATTAGTGCAGATGCGATCGCCACAGCTAACCTTCATTTAGAGGGAATAAGAGCGCCAATTAAGTTCGGTAAACTCAATCATTTTGCTTGGGCGGGGCATCATTTTCAGGGCGAAGAAGTTAAGGTAACCATAGAGCAATATCAACCTCCTCCAGTGCCAATAATTAAACTCGAAGGTAAGGTAATAGGAGAGTTAGATTCAGATTCAGTAAAGTTATTAAAAGATGCCAAGCAATTAAGTCAAGGAAATGGGTTGAAAGTCACTCTCAATACATACGGCAGAGAAAGAAGTCTGGGGTTATATACTTTAGCCACTGTAGATGAAGCTGCCAGTAAGGAAAATCAAACTTTAACTACACCCCGCACCCAACACCCTAAACCCTCTCCTCACCAAAAAGCTGAAGCCAAAAGTTTGACTTTGAGAATTAATCGTCAGGCTTTAACTGGAGATTTTAAACAACATCGTTTTAATGGAGAAATAGCCACAGTAACGGTTGATTTTAAGCAAGCCAAAGCGGGGTTAGCAGTTAAAATTAAGGATAAGATAGCGGGAATGTTTACTCCCAATCAGAATGCTTCAAAAAACGCTTTAATGAGAGCTTTTGCTAAGAGCAATCCCAGTCAACTTCATGGGCTTAGTTTTCAGGCTAAAATTAGCAGTAATGTGACTATAGCTTCGGTGAGTATTCTGCCCGATACTATGGTTTTTCCTGCCCATCAGTCAGAGGAAAATTTAGAGCAATCAGGCGCTATACTTGGCAAGGGGATAAAATTTACTGGTGAAGGTAGGCAAGAGGCAAGAGGCAAGAGGCAAGAGGGGAATACTAAAACCTCAAGTTATGACGGTTTTAAGTGTAAAAATCAAAGAGAAATAACGGCGGATTTTTTGCTCAAAAGTCTGAAGAAGCTACCTAGTTTAGCTTTTGAATATACTCAAGCAGGAGAACCAATCTGGGGTTTATCTGTAGATGATCAGGTGGCAGGTGCTACCGCAGAATGGTTAGATAGTGCTGGCGTTCAGTTTACCAGAATTTCACCTCATGAGCTAACTATTGAGCCAGAAACAAGACGTGGTTATGCCGTGTTTACGATCAATAAAGATGCCATCTCTCCCGTGGTTGGAGGTGTGATTGAGCAGATTTGTGGGGAAGTTCTCGATGCTAATATTAAACTATCCGGCGATCTAAGTTTGAGTGCCTATCATCAACGTTTAGAATCAATACCCAAGTTGAGTAATCGAAGGTGGGAGATTTTTCAGGCAAAAATGGCTTCTGAGGTTCATGAGTTAAAAGAAGCAGAGGGGGAGAAAAGCAGAGGAGCAGAGGGGCTCAGGGGCGTGGAAGTGGGCGTTGCATCATCATGGGATGGTAAGGATAGCAGGGGAGCTGGGAGCTGGGAGCTGGGAGAGGTTTTTGAAATTACCAATAATCAAAATCATCCTGCAAATATGCAACACCTGGGAGTGGAACCAATTAATCTTTATACTGATGGTTCATGTTTAGGTAATCCGGGTAAGGGAGGATGGGCTTATATTATTGAGCAAACTAGTAAACCATCTCTGGAAGCTTATGGTGCAAGTTTGGATAGCACTAATAATCGCATGGAATTGACGGCGGTTATCAAGGGGATGGAAGCTATTCGTCAAGAGTCTCCAGATGCAGCAGTGAAGGTGGTAACTGACTCAAGCTATGTGGTTAATACTATCAATAAAGGATGGAAACGCAAGGCTAATCAAGATTTATGGGAAAAGTTAGATGCTTTGCTTGGTGAAGGAGTGGTTTTTGAGTGGGTAAAAGGGCATTCTCAGCATCCTCAAAATGAGCGTTGCGATAAGATGGCAAGGGCAGCAGCACAGGAGCAAAAGGGCGTTGCATCATCATGGGATGGTGAGGATAGCAGGGGAGTAGGGCTGGGTAGGGGAGAGGGTTTTAAAATTACCAATCATCAAAATCATCCCACAAATATGCAACGCCAGCAGAAGAATAGTCTTGTCTTGGATTCCTCCCAAAGCTCACCTACAAATGGGAATTTAGCACCTCTGAATAATCCTCTGGTGAATTTAAAACCGCTTAATCCAGCCGTAATCCCTCATACCAAAAAAGACATAGCGATGGCTGAGGTAGCAACTCAGTTTATTGGTGAGTCTGCCGCACCTTCTGATACTCCTTCTAGCACTCGCAATTATGAACGAGCTTGGGGAAATAGAGCTAATACTGGAGTTTATTCACAAGAGGATCTTATCATGGTGAGTGGTTCTGGTCCTTGGAGAGGTGTTACCACTGAGCAAATTCAGGCTACTTTTGAAGAGCATTATCAGCCTTTGTTGGATAAGGCGATCGCCTCTGGTAGTTCTTTTGTAGTTGGTAATGCTTCGGGTACAGACCAATTAGTGCAAAGTTACCTCAAACACCAAGGTTATAAGTTAAGAGCTACTTCCGACAATTATATTAGATGTGAGCCAACACTCGTAGCAGTGGCATCAGATGATGAAATTAACAATTCTTCAGCAAATCAGCAGCATCAAAAAGAAGTAACGAGGAAGTTGTGGGAGAGAAAAATGTTAACAAGTGCGATGAATAGTTTATCAGTTAATCAAGCTAATGATGGAGATGAGATTCAAACTGCTACTTTTGCTGATTCTCGATATAGAGCAATTCATCATTTACCTACTGATACATTGTATGTTCTTGATGAAAATCAACCCCCTAGAGGGGTAATTTATCAAGTTAAAAGAGGAGAGTTAGCCACAATTGATAAGTTAACTAAGCTAGAGAAAGATAGGTGGGAAAATTTAGCTCAAGTATCGCCAAAAATTAATCAAGGTAGTGAAAAGGAGGTAATATTATGAGTATATTGATCGCCTTTAGAGCGATCGCTACCCCAACAAGTTCTTTACCTGCTTTCTTCCTGCCACCTCAGCGGCATCACATTTATGTAATACACAATGCCGTTACAACTAATAAGCAAAGCATTTATTGTTATAAATACTTCCTACAACGATAATTTCTTGTACTCTTAACTCTCTCAATTATACCAAATCACTCCGACTAATTAAACTCCATTGGTGTCCAATCGCCAGAGGGAATAAAACTCGCCCAGTAATAAGGATGTTGATATTTTTCCCCTTTTTCCCCTTCCAGCCAGTCTCGCTGAATTTGATGTAAGGCTTCCCTACGTCCTTCTCCTGTTTTCAATCGCTGATAATAAGTTACCATCAGGTCTTTAGTGGCTGCATCATCCACTTTCCACAGGCTAATAAGTTGACTTTCACTGCCAGCAATCACAAAAGCACGACGTAAACCGTAAATGCCTTCTCCTGCACTAATATCCCCTATTCCCGTATCGCAAGCAGATAAAACCACTAATTGAGTCCCGACGAGATTTAAGAGGGTGGCTTCATAAGCAGTAAAAACCCCATCATCCCCTCCGCTTTTAGCCTTTTCCACACCAGCAAAGACCAATCCAGAACGAAACAGGGGATTGTCAAAATCGGTGGGTTTCTCTGATGAAGGTTTAGGGGGTTCAAAGAATCCGTGAGTAGCAATGTGGAGAAAATCAGGATTTTTAACCTGTTTGAGGGCGTTTTCTGTGGCTTGGCTGTCGGTTAAAATGACGGCTTCTGAGAAGAGTTGACTGATGGCTTCTGCTTCTTGTTGTGTTTTTGGTAAGCTTGGAAAGAAATAATCTGAGAGGTCAATGGAACGATAAGCGTCAAGGGCAATTATTTCTCCCTGCTGTTGATATTTAGGGTTGGCGATGACTAAGGGGTGGTTTCGGTCATTGTGGGGATATTGTAACCGAAGTAAGTCCCGTCCAGAAGTAAGATAAGTTATCTGATAATTTTCGACTAAATATTGCTCATTCTCATCCACTAAAGCTTCAAAGGGAATCAAGTTGAGGGCAGCATCGGGAGATAAAAGAACCGTTTTAGTATCTCCTAATAGTTGGCGTACAGGCTGCATGACCATTTTATCCAGTTCTCTGGCAGAGGCTTTGAGTGTTTTGAGAGTTTTGGGGTGAGGAACTCGCAGTGGTTGACGCAATTTTTCTACTGCATCATCAATGGCTTCTGCTTCTCCTAAATCTATAGCTTGAGGTTCACCTTTTTGATAGAGAATATAAGCAGCATAGCGAGGACTACCATAGCGTTCATTGGGAGGTGCTTTAGGATTAAATGGTTCATAGCGTACCAACTCCACTAAAGCGACATCAGCAGGAATTAGTTGTTGAATCGCTTCCAGGGTAATGGGTTGGGATAGATTACGGAATTCGGCACTACGGCGACTCAGTTTGTCTGCGAGTTGTTTGGCTTTGGTTTCAACTTCGGCGAGTTGTTGACGGTAGATGTCAGGGGAGGGAAAATCTTCCGGTTTTTTGAAGATTAGGTTAGCGAGTTGGGTGCGAGTGTCGATGAGTTGGGTTAATAATTCTTGACTTTGGGGGTCATCAATTCGTTGGCGGAGAATTTGTAGGCTGTTGGTTAAGACATCAAGGATACGCCCTTTTCGCTCAAAGATAGTTTTGAGTGCCAGACGAGTGGCTTCTGGATTATTTGGTTCAGATTGGAGATTGAGAGAAATGACAGCATCAGTACTCTCAGAAATGGTCTTCATATAATCCTGCTTCTGGGGTTCATCCCCTGCTACCAAGTTTTCGGAGAGGTTATATTCTTGAATCTTAAGTCCTTGGCTTAACAATTCAATGGCTCGAGCTGTATTGCCTTGGGACTGGTAAAGTACAGCTAGATTGGTGAGACAAACTGCTAAAAATGGATGGTCGTTCCCTAACTGTTGCTTTAATATGGCTAAGGACCTTTGGAAGAGGGGTTCGGCTTCAGAGTATCTTCCTTGTTTTCGGTAAAGTGCTGCCAGGTTGTTGAGACTGAGTGCGACATCGGGATGGTCGTTCCCTAACTGTTGCTTTCTGATGGCTAAGGACTGTTGGTAGAGGGGTTCAGCTTCACTATATCTTCCTTGTTTTCGGTAAAGTCCTGCCAGATTGTTGAGACTGCTGGCAACATCGGGATGGTTATTCCCTAACTCTTGCTTCCAGATTTTTATGGACTGTTGGTAGAGGAGTTCGGCTTCCCCGTATCTTCCTTGGTCAGAGTAAAGTCCGGCCAAGTTGTTGAGACTTTGTGCGACATCAGGATGGTCGTCCCCCAACTGTTGCTTTCTGATGGCTAAAGACTGTTGGTAAAGGGGTTCGGCTTCGGCGTATCTTCCTTGGTCAGAGTAAAGTGCTGCCAGGTTGTTGAGACTGAGTGCCACAGATGGATGGTCGTTCCCTAACTGTTGCTTTCTGATGGCTAAAGACTGTTGGTAAAGGGGTTCGGCTTCGGCGTATCTTCCTTGGTCAGAGTAAAGTAGTGCTAGGTTATTGAGACTGCTGGCTACAAGAGGATGATTATTCCCTAACTGTTGCTTTCTAATGGCTAGGGACTGTTGGTAGAGAGGTTTGGCGTCACTATATCTTCCTTGAGACTGGTAAAGTCCTGCCAGGTTGTTGAGACTGAGTGCGACATCGGGATGGTCGTCCCCTAACTGTTGCTTTCTGATGGCTAAGGACTGTTGGTAGAGGAGCTCGGCTTCGGCGTATCTTCCTTGGTCAGAGTAAAGTAGTGCTAGGTTGTTGAGACTTTGTGCGACATCGGGATGGTCGTCCCCCAACTGTTGCTTTCTGATGGCTAAGGACTGTTGGTAGAGGAGTTCGGCTTCCCTGTATCTTCCTTGTTTTCGGTAAAATTCTGCTAGGTTCTTGAGACTGAGTGCGACATCGGGATGGTCGTCCCCTAACTGTTGCTTCCAGATGGCTAAGGACTGTTGGTAGAGGGGTTCGGCTTCACTATATCTTCCTTGGGACTCGAAAAGTACTGCCAGATTGTTGAGACTTTGTGCGACATCGGGATGGTCGTCCCCCAACTGTTGCTTTCTGATGGCTAGGGACTCTTGGTAGAGAGGTTCGGCTTCTGTATATCTTCCTTGGGACTGGTAAAGTGCTGCCAGATTGTTGAGACTTTGTGCCACATGAGGATGGTTTTCTCCTAACTGTTGCTTTAATATGGCTAAGGACTGTTGGAAGAGAGGTTCGGCTTCTGCGTATCTTCCTTGTTTTCGGTAAAGTTCTGCCAGGTTGTTGAGACTGGTTGCCACAGCGCGATGGTTTTCTCCTAACTGTTGCTTTAATATGGCTAAGGACTGTTGCAAGAGGGGTTCGGCTTCCGCGTATTTTCCTTGGGATTCGTAAAGTAATGCTAGGTTGTTGAGACTGGTGGCTACATCAGGATGGTCGTCCCCTAACTGTTGCTTCCTGATGGCTAAGGACTGTAGGTAGAGGGGTTCGGCTTCCGCGTATCTTCCTTGGGATTCGTAAAGTGCTGCCAGGTTGTTGAGACTGCCTGCCACATCAGGATGGTCGTCCCCTAACTGTTGCTTCCTGATGGCTAAGGACTGTAGGTAGAGGGGTTCGGCTTCCGCGTATTTTCCTTGGGATTCGTAAAGTAATGCCAGATTGTTGAGACTGGTGGCTACATCAGGATGGTCGTCCCCTAACTGTTGCTTTAATATGGCTAAGGACTGTAGGTAGAGGGGTTCGGCTTCCGCGTATCTTCCTTGGGATTCGTAAAGTGCTGCCAGGTTGTTGAGACTTTCTGCCACATCGGGATGGTCGTCCCCCAACTGTTGCTTTCTGATGGCTAAGGACTGTAGGTAGAGAGGTTCGGCTTCGGCGTATTTTCCTTGGACTAGGTAAAGGTTTGCTAGGTTGTTGAGACTTTCTGCTACATCAGGATGGTTGTCCCCTAACTGTTGCTTCCTGATGGCTAAGGACTGTTGGTAGAGGGGTTTGGCTTCGGCGTATCTTCCTTGGTTTCGGTAAAGTTCTGCCAAATTGTTGAGACTGGCTGCCACATCGGGATGGTCGTTCCCTAACTGTTGCTTTCTGATGGCTAGGGACTCTTGGTAGAGGGGTTCGGCTTCGGCGTATCTTCCTTGGTTTTGGTAAAGTTCTGCCAGATTGTTGAGACTTCGCGCTACATCAAGATGGTTGTCTCCGAGTAGCTTTTGACGAATGGCTAACGCTTGTTCTGCCAAGGGAATGGCTTCATTGTACTTTCCCTGCTGAATTAGCTGTTCTACCTGCTGATTTAATTTTTCGGCTTCAGCTAACTCCTCTTGTGGCGAAACCTGAGACATAGCCTGTTCTACCATTGGTACTGGCATCCCTATCCAGAATCCCATTACCCCTAGAACAGCAACTACAGATGATATCGATAAGTTTCTTAAACCCTTTTTCATCATTACTACCTCTCCAAAACCTCATTTATCCCTTTTGCCAATTCTTCTACCTGTATCTCATCCCCTAATGCCGAATAACTGGCCTTTGCTTTCTCTAACCACTCTATCGCCTTATCCCTATTCCCTAAACTATATTCAGCTTCTCCTAATCCCCATTGCATCATTGCCTTAACTTCGCTATTTTCCTCTGCTGCCGTCAACGCCAACCCTTGCCCATAAACCTGCTTCGCCATTAAACTCAATCCTACCTGCTGGTATATATCCCCCAACAACTGATAAACGGTTGTCCTCTGACTTCCAGATTTCACTAAATCTTCTAATTCCTCAATCGCTTGAGCATTTAATTCATTTCCTCGGTACAAATAGGCTAATATCAATACTTCTTGTTCTTTGCTTAATTCCTGCTGCTTGATAACTGTTACTTGTTCCTGTAAACTCCTTGCTTCGTCTTCCTCTAAGACAATAAACCAACTATCCCGACTATAATTCTCTTCATCTTGAGAAGAAACCCCATTATCCGCCACTACTCTGACAGTATAAAACTCCCCTGGTTTCAACTCACCGTCATAAACCATTTGCGTTTCATTGGTTTGCCCTTGCCAGTCTCCCACCTTAACCGTGTAGTCGGTTGCGCCTGAAACCGCATTCCAGCGAAGGGTTAATGAGTCATTTAAAACCAAGGTATGGCGAGGACTGATAAGATAGGGCAGTTGTTGTAACCTCTCTTCTTTCGTACCAAGAGGACGGCGTGTATCGTTATTACAATCTGGACATAATCTAATAATCGCTTCACCTGCGGGGCATCCTTGAGAAAGGCGATGTGTTCCTGGTTGCTTCACCGTCCATTGATTCTGGTTACTGCAATAAATCGTGACCGACGCATTACTTCCTAGTTTGATTTGGTCGTTACTACTGAGGGTAATACCAGAATTAGCTTGATGAAATTGCCTCCATTGTGCCTTTTTAACTTGGACATTACCCTTAAAATCAATCAGGATATGGATACCGCTAGGATTACTCCCAACAGGAGTTACCCATCCCATGAGTGTTAAGCTTAAAACAGCTTGAATTGCATTTTTCCAAGTAAACACAGAATTCACCATTTTCTTTTACTGTAACTGTTGTTTGGCTTCATATAACCATCGATCCTCTTCAGGATTAATTGTCTCACCCGCAGCTAGACGAGACTCGATTAATTGGCGGCATTGTTGCCAATATCGCTTGGCTTGAGAGGATTGCTTATCTTTATTTTGCAAGACTTGGGCATAGAGACAAAAGGCAGCCCCAGGATTTCGGATAATTGGCTCGTCTTTTGCCTCCTTAGCAATTTTTTCAGAAATTTTAATCGCAGTCAGAAGATAACGAATAGCATCTTCATCTCGGTCTTGCTTAAATCTTGCCCATCCTAAATTCTTATACAAGCTATATTTTTGAGTCTGGAAATTGAGCTTTTCTTCGTCCGTTAACTGCTCTAAATTACTTTCTTTTTTAGCTAAAACCTTCAAACCTTGATTTAGCAACTCCACCGCTTCATCATTCTTATTTTCCCGAATATACCAATAGGAAAGATTGTTGTAAGCATCCAGATAACCACCTTTGGCGGCCATTATATATTGTTTCTTAACATTAACAAAATTTTGTAATTCTTCATAGAGAGTCGCTAACTTATAATGGGCATCTAAATTATCTGAGTCTAATTCAATGGCTTTTAAATATTTTTCTTCTGCCAACGCTAACTTTTGCTGGTCTTGTAATTGTTGACCCTCTCGTTTATAACTATTAGAAATAGAGGGCAATTTCAACCAAATTACTAACAGTAATCCGGTCATTAATAAGGATGAACCTAGTTTTGCTTCCTCGTGAAAGTGTTGAGGAATTTTAAGTTTTGCTAAAAGCTTATCAAATCCTTTTTTTCCTGTTTCTGTTAACTCAGTTTGAGCTTGTAGCAATGATAAAATACTAGGAAAAGCGATAGCCGCTGCTCCCCAAAAACCCGAACCACTACTAAGAAAAAGGGCAGCCAGCGTCCCTAAAAGAGCTAGGTTTCCCGTCCAAACAAGAAGTCTCACTATTCTGAGCAACCAGTCAAAGCGATTCCAAGGGTGAGATTTTCTCTCTTTTTCCTCACAATAAATATCCAAATACCACCACCAAGCATCGGGCGACTTGGAAAAATTATCTCGATACTGAGCTAAATCAATAACTTGAATCAATCTTCCAGCATTTTGTTTGAGTTGGCTGTCTAATTTTTCAAGCTTTAAGATAACAGAAGCCGAGAGTTTAATCTTACTTGACAAGACTTTTTCAATAGCATCTCTAGTTAAGAAAATTTCGAGAACTTCCTCCTTCGATAGGGAAGCATTAGAGACATCTAACTTGTCTAAAGTCTTTTGATAATGGTCTAAAAGATAAACTTTCATCCTACAATCTTCAATCTACAATCTAAAATCAAGTGACTGTGTGGTGAAACCTTCCTGTAGAAGGGGAAAATAACACCTGACAGACTCCTGTAGCACCATTCCGATTTTTGGCTACATTAATCTCCATGACCCCTTTATTTTCGGTGTCTGGGTTGTAATATTCATCCCGATAAAGCAGGAGGATTAAATCAGCGTCCTGCTCCACATCCCCTGAATCCTTAATATCAGCCATTGTCGGACGCTTATTGGACTGACTTTCCACTCCACGATTAATTTGCGCCAGAGCAACAAACGCGACCCCAAATTCTTTCGCCATGTCCTTAAAAGCGCCTGAAAACTTACCAACAGCCTGTGCTCTATTCCTTGCGGCTCTATCCCCTAACTTCTGAATATAGTCCATTACCACCAATCCTAAAACGCCATGTTCTGATTGGATTCTACGCAGCACAGAACGCATTCTGGCTGGATGTTGAACGCTGGCAGGAGTATCATCAATAATAATTGGTAACTCACTGAGAACACCCAAGGCGCTCGCTAAAGAATCGTATTCATCAGTGTAAATCTGATTGCGCATCAGCCGCGCCGAATCAATCCCTGAGTGCATTGCCAAGAATCGCTTAGTAAGCTGTTCCCTAGACATTTCCGCCGAGAAAAACACCACAGGCAGTTTTTGACTGACTGCGATGTGATTAGCCAAGTAACAAGCCAACCAGGTTTTCCCCATTGAAGCTCTAGCAGCAATAACAATTAAATCCTGCTTAATTAATCCACCTATTAAAGCATCTAAATCTGCTAAACCAGTAGGATATTCAGGAGACTGATTCTCCTCCAATTTATTGAATACAGATTTAAGACAATTCCTTATTAGTTGAGGTTGAAATCTGTCTTGCTTGTTAGTCGTCAGGTTGAATATCTTCTCTTCCGATTGTTCAAACACTGACTCTATCTCGGTGGTAGTATCATATCCAAGTTCACTTATTTCATTGGCAGTGGCGATAAGTTGACGGCGATGGTATTTATCCAACACCAATTCCGCATGGCGGTCTATGTTAACGGCTGAAACGTTATGGTCTAACAACTGAGTTAGTTTGTTTTTCCCACCTACTTTCTTTAACAACTTATGGTCAGAAAGCCAGCTAGTTACACTCATCAAATCTGTGGGCTTCTCTTGAGTATAAAGCTCTAGGGCAGCCTGGTAAATGTGTTGATGGGCAGGAACGTAAAAGGTATCAGGAGTCAGGATGGAAGCCACTCTGCCAATGGCTAATGGCTCTAGGAGAATGCCTCCTAAAATCGCTTCTTCTGCTTCGATATTTTGGGGTGGTAATTTATCAGTCATCTTTTTCTCCAAAAATACTGCTAAGGGCTTTTAGCTTGTCTACAGAAACTAATTCTTTTTCTGGTTCGGGTGAAGCAGTAAATATCTCAGGCTGGGTTACAGGTTGTTGTTGGGCAATGCTTTCCGCTTTTGTCCAACCTCCTTCAATGGCTCTGGCTAACCAACCGCCAGGATTTTTAACTTCTCCTCTATTTAATTGGTCTTTCAAAGCTTCGATAGCAGCCCACACCGTTTCTTCATTAGATGCCTTAATCTTCTTAGTCAGCGTGCCGTTGAGCTTAATGCCCAAGCTATCTAATTCAGCTTTAAGAGAGTCACTCACATATGCTTTTATCTTGCTGGAAATAGGCGTTACCTTCGCAACTGGTTTCTGTTTTTGTGCTTCTGCCAGACGAGCCTCTAAATCTTCAATGGTCTCCTGCTGGCGTTCAACCTGCTCTTGTAATTGGTGAACCCTATATACTTGACCGGCTAAAGCCTCATTTTTACGCCGCAGTTCGCGGTTATCTTTCTCTAACTTTTGAATCCGCTCCTTGAGACGAGCTAACACCCTGTCATGGGATTTAGAAGAAACAGGTTTGGGTGGTGGTGGCAGGTGAGACTGCTTATTACGCAGTTCAGCTATATGCTGCTTCAATTCAGGATACTTGTAGAGGTAGGAAACGCTGAGATTAGCTTCCCTAGCGATAGTATGAAAATTAATCTTGCCTCCAGTCTTTTGTAAGCGTTCGATAGCCTTATCTACTCGCTTACGGGCATCCTCTTTCCGAGCCGCCTGGGTCTTTTTTAGGTTCTCAATGCGAGTTTCTCTAGTGGTTTCTCTACTCATGCTGCATCCTCCAAACTGGCAATAATTTTGTCAAGTTGGTCAGCCTGCCGCCCAAACTGTTCCACTAATACGTCTTGTCCGTTAGCTTTAGCTCTAGACTCCTTACCCCTCAGTTCATCGCGGGTTTTAATGTACTGAGTTAGCTTTTCGGGAACAGCCACAAAACAACGGCAAGTATAGCAAGCTCGAAACTTATCGCAGCGTTGGTCTAGGGACAATCCACAGTAGCCATAGATAGGCGTATTAATGTGGTCACCAGACAGTTCTAATTGATGGGCGCGGGGGTTTTCCCAGAAGGACTTAGGTAAAGATTCGTAGTGCAGAGGTAGGCCATCTGCGTTAAAGAGAGCTTTCTGGATATGTCCAGTCTCTTTTTCTATCAGCTCACAACTTACATGAGTGTAATAGGTGCTGGTAGTTGCTAACCGTTTATGTCCTGCCCAAGCACTAACTACTGCTAGGTCATGTCCCTGCTGAAATAACTCTGTTAAACGAGTAGGTCTGACTAAACGAGGACTAAAGGAAGCCAGTTTACCATTGTCATCTCGAATATCTTCCCTTTCGATAAGATAGCGAATAGCTATTTGAAGCGGACCTGCCGACTGAGGAATTACCTTTTTAACGGGTTGAAGTTCTGGGTGTGAGGAATTAGTTTTGGAGAATCCCTGATAATGACAAAATAAATAGTCCCAGTTATTACCCCATAGCTGCTCGATGTATTCCCGTTGCTCTTGAACTACTTTGGCAATAATTCGCGTAACCGGGACTTCGTGTTCGTCTTGAGTCTTTTTTCTTTGCCAGATAATTTTCCAATAGTTACCTTCTTGAACCAGACAATCCTTAGTCAACAAAGCTAGTTCTTTAGGTCGCATGGCTGTGAAGAAGGCGATTATCCACATTCGGGCAATGGGGTCAGGGAGTTTGTGTAATTTTTTCTCTATTTGCTCTCGAACAGAATCTGGTATGGGTTCAGGATTGCCTTTTTTAAATTGGGGATAATCTTCATTGCGAATAATGTCCTGGTCAATTTCAAACCATCCTTGAATAGTCCCTGTCCGAAAGAAATTTCGCAGTCCCTTTAACCTATTTCTTATCCCCTCTCGACCTGTTTTTTCCCTGGCGATAAAATCGAGGATGACATCCCGATTAATTTCTTCAATTCCCCCAATGTTTTTCTCAGATAAGTAACGAGAAAAAGCTCGCAGACTTCCTAAATCTTTTTCAATAGTTCTCAAAGGTATATTTAATTTACAGAGGTGGTAAGTATACTGCTTTACTTGGAATCTAAACCAACTAGAACAGACGCTATGGAAATTAGCTACAAACTTCTTGTCTCCCTTATCAAAAGAAGAGTTTATTGCTCTTAAGTCCCAGTGATTATCTTCAAAATTAAATGACTTAATCCCAGGCGATTGACAAGCATATCTACTCAGAGTATAAGCACTTAAATCAATTGCTTGAATGGTTGTACTCCCACAAGCCTTGCATCTAAATTTTTGTTTAGTCTTTTGGTGTCCTTCAAGTCCAACCTCTCTTGCCTGACAATTGGGATTAGGACAAGCAAACTCTCTTTGATAATCTTTTTGCCAATTAATCTTAACCATTGACTTGCTCCAATCCTTGAAGACGAATGACTAAGTTATTCCGGTCTTCTTCTAAGCCTTGCTGTTGTCGAATCATCCCTAATTTATCGGCAATTTCTAGTTCCTCTTCTATTCGTTTTAGGTCATCTTTAAGGTAAATCAAATCATCAGGAGAAGTCCGCCAATATTCGCATCGCCAACAAGCATTAACCGTTTGACAAGGGGCTTTTAGGATGGGACGATGGCATTCTCCATAAGTCGTGGTAATTTGAGCCATTCTGTGGCGCAAAAACTCAGTGATGGGGTTTTTGGGTTGATGAGCAGCTACGATTTGACCAGTGTTATCGACATATTTTTTCTCTTTCATTAACTCCTCATATTCATCTTGCAAAACTTGTTTGAGGAGATGTTTATAATAACGCTGCATCAAAGGAGAACGATGTCTTAAATATTTCTGAATAATTAAATCTCGCACTCCAGCATTGGTCATTATCGTAGCGACTGTACGGCGAAATTGATGGGATTGAAAATGCCAAAGCTTACCGTCTTTTGAGCAAATATTACACTCCCTTGCCAGTCTGTTTAACCATCTATTAAACGAGTAACCTCCCATAATTTTTGGTTTGGGAGAGAAGGGCATTTTCTCATGGGGATTTTCCTGGAACTGACCCCCTTTTCTGAATGAATTTTTATTGGCACAAAACAAATTATCATAACTGTCATTAAATTGCTGTCGAATATATTCCTGTTGTTCTTGAATGACAGCTACTAGTTCCACTGGAATTGGTAACTCATCTTTGGTGTTGTATTTTTCAGTTTTCAGACATAAACGCCACTGCTCCCCTTGTTTCTTAAGACAAGTAAAAGGTAGATTGCAAAGTTCCCCAACTCTAATTCCTGTTGTCCTTATTATCAGAACCATTCTTTGTAGTGGTTCAGGTAAATAATGAAGATTTTGGTCTAGTTGATTCCAAACTTCTTCAGGAAGATAATTAATCTCCTCATTCTTGGGAAATGCTTTTTGGCGTTTTCCCTGGAACCAATAAGTGTTAATATCTAGCCATCCTTCAAGACGACAAGTATTAAAGAAATCTATCAAGGAGGTGTAATAAAATTTAATGGTCTCTTCTTTAAGCTGTTGGGAATGTAGATGATAATCAAAAGCTTCAAAGACTTGATGGTTAATTTGTTCGGGTTGCCTGATAGAAGTTTTTTCTAAAAATAGAGAAAATTTTCTCAAACAAGAAAGACATTGAGTAATATAACTGATAGATATCTCTCTTCTAGTCTTCACTAAAATATAAGTTTTGACCAGCAGTTTTAACCAATCTTGTGAAAACTTACTAAAGTTTAAAGTTAAGTACCTTTGATGGGCATAAATTTTTAATCCTAAGTCATTTACAGTATGCCAAACATCTTGGTTTAGCAATGGGTTTTCTAAGAGCTTTCTGGCTTCTTGTTTTTGAATAAGCTCCCTTTTATTTCCTGCTGAATTTAGCTTCTTTAAACTCAATTCTTTTGCTCCTCTGGCTCAATTACTTCCATCAAGTCTCCCCCATTAATCACGTGGGAGTAGATATCTATAGTAGTCTGGACTGTTGCGTGTCCCAGTAAATGTCTCACCCTATCTACTGACATTCCTGCTCTTAAAAGTCGCGTGGCATAGGTATGGCGGAACAGGTGTGGGTAGACCTTAATTCCTGTCTTTTTAGACAGCCTACTGAACATGGTGTTGAGAACTTTGGGATTCATCGGCGCTCCTATGTCTCCTTCCCAAATATTGACGAACACATAGTCAGACTCCACTGAGGGATACTCGTAAATCAGATAGTCGTTGTACATCTGTAACAACTCACTAGGGACAGGAATGACACGCTCTTGTCCCTTGGCTCTTGCGCCATTGGGGTTTACTCGCTGAACCACTCTAATGCTGTTGTCATCAAAATCGCCAATATCCTCATGGCAAAGACCTAACAATTCACCCTTCCGCATCCCCGTACTATTCAGCATTAAGATAATTAGTTTGTCTCTCAAGCGAATACAGGCGTTGACTAAGGTTTCCACTTGCTCGTCAGTAAGGCAGCCAGGAAATTTCTTCGGCTCTTTGAGCTTGACCAGTTTCTGGCGCACGGGTTTGCTCTTGGCAATGCCAGCCAGTAAGCCTTTCTTAGCTAAACCCCTTGGCATGAAGAACCTGTCAAAAGGAAGTAGAGGTTGCTAAAAAGCGTGTGGAAAATCTGGAATTAATTATGTCAATTACCGCACCAATGAAAGCAGGTAAATCTACAGCTATCAATGCAATTGTTGGACAGGAACTTCTACCTAGTCGCTCTGATGCCATGACTACACTACCCACAGAAGTTGTATTTAAAGCTGAATTGAATGAGCCAAATTTAAAACTAAGTAAAGAAACAGTTCAAGTCCTCCAGAAGACAATTTTAGCTTTAAAAAAGAAGATTCAAGAATTAGGAACTGAACGAATAGAAAGCGAAATGGCTAGGTATAGACATTTAAACTACTTGGTTGAAAAAATTCAAAATCAGTCTCCAAGTTATCTAGTTTATGAACAAGCTATTGGTTTTAAGAATATTCGAGAAATTTTAACCATATTAAATGACGTTATCCGTTTATCCACTATAATCCCTGAAATCGAAGTTCCAATTGGGGAACTTCTTGGTCTTGAATCTCCACGCATTGAAACTCCTTTTTGGCAAGATCAAGACGATTTAGAAACTGTAAAAGCTGGGAACTTAGTCATTATTGACACACCTGGAGCTAATGAAGCTGGACAAGAGCAGAGGCTAGAAACTGTAGTCAGAAAGCAGCTTAAGAAAAGTGCGATTGTCTTAATTATCATTGATTTTAGCAAGATAGGAGGTACTGCTGATAAAAAAATTAAAGCAGAGGTAGAGACAGTAAGAAGGTTACGAAGCGGTGAAAAAAACAAGAAAGATAACTTATATGTTTTAGTCAATTGCATTGATAAGCGTGGAAAAGATTCGAGAAATCCTGAACAAGTTAAGGAGTTTGTCAAAGATGAGTATGGAATAGGCAGTTCAAACGATAATAAAGTATTTGAAATAGCAGCTCACTGGGCATTATTCTCTGCTAATTTCTTTCTTCGAGGATTGGATAAAGATATCGATATAGCTAAAGCTGATATAAAAGAGCGACCAGATATTGCTCGCGATTTATTGGGAGTTCATTGGGACGTACTTATTGAATCGCTCAATTCAGAGTCGCTACAAGCACTAGTTAGGAGTCTAAGAATAAGATCTGGTTTTGACGAATTCCTGAAAAATGCAATCGGAAAGATTATGCTTTTAGCAGCACCTCAATCAATGCTAGAAGCTCTTGATCTTAGTCGCAGCTATCTAGAAAGGATTCCCAAGGATGTAGAATTTCAGATCAAAGCAATTTCTCAAAAAGCAGAAAAGCTACAGGACGAAATAGATGCATTACAAAACAAGTTAGATAGTCTTGAAAGTTGTCGTCAAAGAATTAAGAGAGAAATATATCAGAAAAAGAACAAACTGAATGATAATCTTACAGAAATACTGAATCCTTTGAAAGAAGCTGCCCAGGTGAGCATTGACGATTATTTAGAAAAATCTCTCACCGAACGGTGGCAAATTTTCTTGCGTGGTTTAAAGGGGGATGCAAAGGATATTTTCAGCAGAAAATTAATTGATTTTGAACCTTTTAATCGATGGATAAAGAACAATTCAGAATTAGAATTCAACTTCAATAAAGATCAATCAGTTGAATTTGACAATGAATGTGACGCTCAAAAATTTGAGGACTTATGCATTAAGTATGCAACAGAAAGAACAGAAAAATTGTTTGATAGCGTTCGTGAAACAACTGAACAAGAATTAAAAATATCTCGTCAAGAACTGACCAAATATTTGAATAAGGAAACAACCCAGATAGTTGAAGATGCGAGAGCGCAGCTTAAAAAAGGATTTAACATAGAAATACCACCACCACCACCACAGGAAGAATCAGAAGTAGATCTAAGTCCTGTTGAAACTTCAGTAAAAGAGTTCAATAAGTATGGTTATGTACCAGTTAAAGAAACATTCAGACCATGGTATTTTTTGAAGCTTATTAAAAAAACTAGAAACGTTAAAATATATGGAGTGGTAGGAAATAAATATACTTTTTTTCTCGAAAGTTTAATACCTCAAATAAATCAAGAAATAACGAAAAATATAGATAAAATTAAGGAGGATAGTCAAAAATATATTGAAATAAATTTTGAACGAAAAATTGATGGATTTTTTGAAAATCTTGAAGGATATTTAGGCGAATATAAGGAATTTATGATTCGGTCACTAGATACTCAAAAATTATCGGAAGAGGAACAAACTAACATTGTGGACGAACTTCAACTATTAGCTAGAGAAGCCAATGAAAAAATTAGTATTTTAAACACCACTATAAAACATACACAATCCCTATTAGATTTGCCTGAATAATGAATAAATATATTGGAAGTCTAAAACAACTACAAGAGCAAATTCCAATTGTTAGCGATAAAGCCTTAATTGACCTAATAAATGGAATTCAGGTTAGTCATGACCTTATTAACTATGGAAACAATCAAGGAGTTTTAGGTCGCTTGTGGGGCTTACTAACTGGGAGTGATTTTCAAAAACAATCTCTGTTAAATCAAAATCAGGTTGTTGGTCAAAAGACCCTTTTTCAATGGGCATTAGAATTAACTCATTCCCAGGATGTTAGCCAAGTAGCATTAGCTGTTACTCAGGAGAAATTGTTAGAAGCTCGTGAAGCGATTCGTCGCCAACAACAAAGACTAGATGGACAAGAAAAAGCAGTAGAGATCTTATTTAGCGAACTTGAAGTTCTTCGTAGCCAAGTTGATGAGAGGTTCATACAGCATGATTTACGAATAACGAAACTAGAAGTTAGAAATGCCATTGATGATATAGTCAAGGCTTGGAATAATGGTCGCACTTACAAAAACTTAGGCTGGGCAGTACAAGTAGTATTTTTGGCGCGAGAGGTATTCAGCAATTTTGTCACCACCTATGAACTTGAATCTGGCGATCGAGATACATTTCGCCAACGGCTTATTAATGAAATAATTGATTCTCCTCTAAGCCAAGAGATTCCCGATCCTGATAAAACTCCTGCAAACCCCTTCTGTTCTCTTGAAGACATTCTACGCAAATCCAGATCAGAAATGGCAAGCGACGATCACACATTAGAGTTGGCATCTGCGTTGCTAGAAGTTAGATCGGTACCACAACAACGTCTCGTGAAGACTCCCTTATTGTTTACCATAGGTACAGCTTTGGAGCTAGCTATCCTTCCTTCTGATATTAGACCAAAAAAACCCGATCAGTGTGCGATCGAGTTGTGTAGAGCTTACATACAACCTATCAACGACATTACAGATCGAAAACAATTTGTCGAAACCATTGTGGAGGAAACGGCTAATGATTGTATGGCTATGATGGCAAATCGTCCTATTATTACAAATTAATTTCTATGAAACATCTCAATCCCCAATTTGGACTTGTACTAGCTGGTGGTGGTGCTAAAGGAGCTTATCAGGCGGGTGTCTGCAAATGTTTAGCCAAAATTGGGCTAGAGCCACAAATTATTGCTGGCACTAGTATCGGCACTCTAAACGGTGCTGTTATTGCATCGAGTCAATCATTTGCAGAAGGTGTCCAAAGATTAAATGAACTTTGGGATCGCTTAGGTGAAAAACCTTTACTCAAAGTAGAATATTTCAAGGGCTACAATTCAATATTTGACCCTAAACCGATAGAGGAGGTGTTATACGAAGCAGTAAACTCGGCTAAACTTCGAGATGGTATTGAGCTATGGGCAACAGTATTTCCAGCATTAAAAATACCAGGTTTAGACTCCAATTTTCTGATGACTCCATTAGATTTTTTGCGTTCCAAGACTGGTAAATCTGCTAAGTTTTTTCGCGTACAAGATAGTAAAGATGATGAGACTCTCTACAATTTGCTCCTTGCTAGTGCAGCTATCCCACTAGCATTACCTCAACGAGAAGTCGATGGTAAGTTTTATGTAGATGGAGCTTTGGGAGATAATATTCCCTTAAGAGCCTTGGCTAATCGAGGATGCACTTCGGCAATTGTAATTCACTTAGATAATGGAGAAACGTGGAGTCGCTACGACTTTTCAGAGCAAGGCATCATTGAAATTAGACCCCAACAACAAATCAATAAATCTAACACACCAGTTATCGGTTTTATTGATAGTTTGCTAGACTTCAGCCCTAAATATATTGCAGAACTCAAAGACCGCGGTTATAAAGATGCTCAAAGTTACCTAATGCCGATTCTCAAAACCTTAGGGTTGATGAGAGACTTACGCTCCTCTCAAAAACAAGTGGAGGAAAGGAGAAAGGAATTGGAAAACGACCCCAAACTTGGCTGATGCACTAACGTCATCTTGTTGAGGGAAAAAGAGAGAAGTCATCGTAAATTTTAAATTTTTAAATATCTTGCATCTAATTGAGATATTAGCAACTATATAATGGGGAATTTCCCCAAATAAAAGTATAATATCTGTCAACTTTCATTAACTAACAAAAATATTTAGCTAGCTTTTACCAGTAGATACCTTTCAATGTATTCTAAGGTTAATAATCGTAGATAATCTAAAAGTTCAAAATATTGTTTAGTTTGAGGATAATCATTAGCTTCTATAGATTCTTTTTCTCTCAGCCAAATTCGATGGCGTTCTTCTTTTAGTTGTTGTTCTTGAACTAGTAAACGTTGTTTTAACTTGGAAAATCTTTGACGTTCAAATATTTCTTTTTCTCTTGTTTTCATGATTGGAAACCTCATTCAACCATTCTATTCTAAGCTTTGATAATAATTACTTGAATAGAGAATTTAAACTGGTCACTCTCTCAAAAATAATTAAACCTCATATTTTCTTAAGAATTTATTAATTAATCAGCAATTTTTATCATTTTCATATAAGCTAAATTTAATTGATAATTTGAGCAAATTATTCTTCCATAAATCACTAATTGTTAGGTTAAAAAAATTTCTACCTGATGACAAAACCAGATAAAGAAGCCTGGAATCAACCAACTATCTTTTCTCCTGAGACATCTTTAAAACAACAACAGCAATCAGAATTAGAACCAACAGAAAATCAAGAAGATTCTCTCAAGAGTAGTAAAGACAAAAGAGGCTTATATAACCTAAACAAAAATTTAGCCATAGTAGCACGAGAGTTAGCTAATCAAAACGAAATTAACGGCTTACTCTTAGTAGGTTTACCCCTAACAACAATTACCAAAATAGCTGAACCTTTAGTTGACCAAAAAACTCTCGATAAACAAGCTGCTGGTGTTGCTGTTATTCATCGTTTTCAACAGATTCTTCCTGACAGATTTGTGCTTAATTCTCACCAGCCATTTACTTGGAAAGATCCCTATTCAGGTAAGAAATATAAATTTCAATTATCAGGAGGTAATTTAACTCAAAAACAACTCACAAAACTTCCTTCTCCCAGAGTATTACGAGGGGAAGAAGCATATTCAGCTAAAGAAGTATTTGTAGCTTCAAGTTTAGATCATAAACATTGGCGGATTGAAAAATGCGATTTTAATTCTTCTCAACTATCTTCCTTAGCTAAAGCAGTAAATCTTCAACCAAAAAATCAACAAAAATCTCATACTACTAGCCATAATCGATAATTAACGAGGAGAAAAATGCCAACTAAATTCAATAATCTCGTAATTAACCATCAAAACAGATCTAGTTTTACTAGTAAATGGATCGAGAGTTTAAAAAAGCAATGGAACTTAACCAAGACAGATTTAATTTGTCTATCCTGTTTAGGATGGGGATTTTTTTACCTGGCTACAGTCGAACCATTATTAGTAAGTTTATTCTTACTGAGCGGTTTATTCTTCTTTTCTGTCAACAGGTTGTTTAAATTTATTCCCCCTCTAGGAAATATCGTTGGTATCAAAATTAAGTTTTGGCATCTGGCTATTTTGATGGTAGCTTTAGGACTACTTTTCTCAGTATTTCAACTACCTGCTCAAGCCTTATTTTTATCTGACTTAGAAGATTTTGTCACTACCTTAGCTGAAGATGCCGGTGCTGATGTCTCCCCTGATGCTATTGTTTTAGTCTTCAATCTCATTCGCGGAATATTCCTAGTTTTAGTCGGAGTAGCCGCAGTTTTTGCCTATAACCAAGCTCAACAAGGGAATGATTGGCGTCCAATTGCGGTTCAAGCAGCGATGGCATTTGGAATTATTCTCTCAATTGATGTAGTTACTTTCTTATTTGTTGGCTAGATTTATCGATGGAAAAAGAGCCAATTAAGGTTAATGAATTATTAGGAAAACAGCCAAGTATTGGACCACTTCCTGCCAACCAAATCTTACCTTTAGCCATGATAATTATTGGCTCTTATTTTCTCCTAGATGGTCTTTTAGACTTAGGATTTATCGTCGTAGGATTGGTCAGTTTCTGGTGGGGAACTACTTGGCTATTATTAACAGGAAAAGACCCCGATAAATATCTTAATTTGTTTCGTAAATCACCTCATCAAAACTGGACAATTGGGGGTACTTTATACATCTCACCCTTATGGTCGAGAAAAGTCCGCCTGAAGTTAAAAAAACAGGTTTTAAAGGAGCAAAAAAGGAGATGAAAGTAAAAATACCACCTCTAAAAGTGGTGGAACAGAATTTAGGAACTCTCAGCTACGAAGCTTTTGAAAATAAATTAGATTTATGCTGTTTAGCTCGTTTAGAAATAGAGGGCAGAAACCTAGGTGCATTGATTTTGAATAAAGGAGATTTAGGAGATGAAAATCAATTTCAAATAGTCTTTGCTTTCAGTTTAAACGGAATTCATAATTTACTTTTTCCCCAAGAAGTAAACGCAGCAGCTGTGGCAATACAAGAAGGGATGAAAAGTTTGGTAGCGGGGGAAAAATGCGTCCTGATCATGGGCTGTCATGCTGATGGAGATGACAGGCAAACTTATTTAGATCAATTAGTCCAAAATAGTCCCCTACTTTTACCCAGTATCTTAATTCAAAATGAACAGGCAAGAGTGCAACAGTTGACCAAAAAAGGGTTGCGCTCCAGATGGGAACAGCTAATTTTTTGTACTTGGACTGCCGATGAATTTGGAGAGAAAAAAACTGATTGGCTCTCAAAAGTAATTTATAACTTAGGCAAAGGAGCGCGGTTTGTTTTAGAAGGCGTCATGGGCAAGCTCACCGAGCGTCAAGAAGAATTTTTCATCAAACTGCTAACTAAAGCCTATACAGAGGGTTTTTTAAGATGGGAAATGTTACTAAGTAACCGGGCAGGATTGGACATTTCACCCCTGGGGGAAAAACAGCTTTGGCGATGGCTATGGCAGCGATTTAACTCTGAAACTGCACCACCAATTCCGCAGTTATTAGTGTTGTCTCAAAACCAAGAATTAGGCAGTCAAATTCAAGAAATTCGCACCACCAATTTTCATGGGGCAACCATTTTAATCCAGGGGGAAAAAGGCAAAAGTTCCTGCCCGGAGCACCGCCAGAGTACGTCCAAAGTCTATGTAAACAATAAAGTCTGCGGCGTGATGGTGATGAATCAGCCGGTGAAGGGATGGGTAAATTCTCAAAGCCAACTGTCGTGGATTTGGGATGTCTTGAGTCAGGAGCACCTGCGGGATATTGAAGTAGTGGTAGAAGTAGCTCCCGCCAATCGGTTTTTGATTCAAGATAGCCTCTATCGCCATGCCAAGCAAAGTAGAGCAGCGCGACAGCGGGCTTTTCTTCAAGGTGCGGGCAGGGATGTGGGTGCTGAATTAAATGCCGAAGAGAGTTTTGATGCTCAAAAGAAACTCTACAGAGGTGCCATACCTTTAAGTTGTGGGGTAGTCTTTTTAGTCTATCGTGACACCCCTCAAGAATTAGCCCTGGCTTGTAAACTGCTCGCCAATAGTTTTGGCGCAGCCAAGGTAGTCAGGGAGCGAGATATAGCCGCAGAAATTTGGTTAGAGACTTTACCCATTACTTGGAGCCGCCTGCTGCACAGCAGCTCTTTTCTCTCGGAAAGGAGGTTAGTGCTAGAAAGTGACACGGTGGCGGGGGTGTTACCCCTGACTTGCCCCAAAAAACTGGACGAGCAGGGGGTAGAATTTCTCTCGGAGCAGGGGGGAAAGTCAGTGTGCGTCGATCTATTCACCCGCACTCAACACGGTTTGATAACGGGGATGACTGGTAGTGGTAAATCGGTACTGTTGTGGCGATTTATGTTGGATGCCCTCGCTCGCGGGATTCCAGTGGTAGGCATGGATTTTCCGGCGGCTGATGGGGAAAGTTCGTTTAAAACCGGCATCGAATTGTTGGGGGATGATGGGGCATACTTTGACATTTCTCGCAATGCCAGCAATATTATGGAGCCTCCCGACTTGCGTCGATTTAACCCCAGCGAGCGCACCCAGAGGATGAAGAGTTGGACTAATTTTATTCGGGAGGCATTACTAACCATCATCATGGGGCGCTTGCAAGCTCCTCACCTGGAGCAGCGAGTAGATTCCATCTTGAGAAGGGCTTTAATTGTCTTCCTCTCAGATATAGAAATTATTGAGCGTTACAACCTCGCTTTTGAAAAGGGTTGGAAGTCTCCTGAGTGGCAGAGGATGCCTGTTTTGAGTGATTTCGTGCGTTATTGCACCATTCCCCGACTCAAAATAAAAAACCCTCAACCGATTGACTATCAGGCGATTAGCCAAATTACCAGCCAAATTCAAGCTTTATTAGTCAGCCCTCTGGGTGCTGCTTTGGGGAAACCGAGCAGTTTTTCACCAGAGCCGATGATAAAATTTTATGCCCTAACTGGGCTTGCCAACGACCAAGATTCCTACATCATGGCAGTAAATGCCAATGCTGCTTGCGTGAGAGTGGCTCTTTCCCATCCTAAAAGTTTGTTTGTAGGGGATGAGCTCTCAGTCTTATGCCGCCGAGATGGTTTTAGTGCCATGTTAGGAACTTTGTGTGCTACAGCCCGCAAAGATGGTTTGAGTATTCTCTTGAGCGCACAAGATCCCGATACTATCTGCAATTCTAGCGCAGCAGCAATGATTATGCAAAATATTAGTTACCGAATTACGGGAAAAATAACGGCTAATGTGGCTAATTCTTATCAACGTTATTTGAGTTATCCTCCAGCAATTATTAATGTGAATGCCAGTGATGCTTTTACTGCTAAAAAATCAGAACTTTATTCATGTTGGTTAATTGAAAAGGCGGGTAGATTTTGGCGAACTCGGTTTTATCCGGGAGAAATGATCTTAGCTTCTCTGGCTAATAATCAAGAGGAAAGAAAAGCGCGAGCAAGGGTGTTGGCACAATATCCCCATACTCCTAAAGGACAAATTTATGGATTAGCTACTTTTGCTAAAGACTATATTTCCGCCCTCAAAGATAATCAAGGATTTGAACATATCGGTAGCGCTTCTAAAATCCAAAATCCAAAATCCGACCAAGATTAGAGGATTTGCAGGATTTGCAGGATGTTTGTTGATGTTTTTATAATCCAAAATCTAAAATCAAGTGACTTTTAACTCTAATCTTGGGAGGTAATTGACTATGAGTAATAGACTGATTAAATCTACTGGTATTAGTTCGATTTTCATTTTAATGTTAGTTACAGAAACTTATCCAATTCAAGCCTTAACTTCACCGCTGGCAGTGGAATGCTCCTCAGAGATAGGAGGGGAGGATTCAGTATTTAGTGGCTTTACTGAATTTAATAGTTTTTTTGATGATTTAATTGATACTTTAACTGGAGGTTTTAATCTAGCTGGCGTAGTAGATTTATGGCGAGTTTTTGTCTCCATTATGCAGTCAGAAACTCCCGAAGAAGCGGCACTTTCTAGTAGTGCTGAAAATAATTTAGAAGAGTCTTATGCTAATCGAGAAGACTATGCCAGACAAATGGAAAGAATGGGAGTATTAGTAACAGTAGAAGAAAATACTTTAGGTACTGACGCTCAACAAAAAACGGTAGATAGTTGTAATTTTACTAATGAGGCGACTCAGGTTATTTATGATTTAGGAGAAGAATCTCAAGAGTTAGATACTTCTCAACAAATCTTACAAAATATTTCGGCACAATTAGCACAAGAAGCGACTATTAGTAATTTATTGAAGGAAGAAATAACCTTAATTCGTCAAGAAAATGCCTTACAAACTGTCTTAGCTTCTCAAGCAGCCCAGCAATTGCATGAATGGAATTTATCCCAGCGTCGAGAGAATATTTCCAGTCGGAATTTAACTGTTGTTAATGGGGCTTTAATTGTCATGCCCGGCAGTACAGTTTGGCAAGAGTGAGGGAAAATTCAAAATTCAAAATTATAATCTTTCTTTCGAGGGAAAAAGTCATGTTTTTGTTGGCACAAGCAGAATTACCTGATAGTAGAGTTGGTGAATTCTTACTCGAAAATTCCATTGAAATCAGTCAAGCGACGGTAGAAGCATGGAATGAAAATTGGGGAGAGTTAATTTCTACTGATAGTGGTATTTGGGCAGGTTTATCTAGTTTTGGTTTGGTGTTAGCTGCTTTGAGTCTTATTTTAGTAAGTCTTAAAATGGGTTCGGATTATCAGCAAGGGCGTTTTTTCTGGTCTGAATTATCGGGGTTTGTTGTTTGGCCTTTAGTGATTACTTTTTTACTATCTGGTAATGGTTATATTCTCTCTCAAACTGTATTATTAATCAGAGGAATTGCCCACGAAGAAGTAGTAAATGTTTTAGATTTAGAATTAGCAGATGTAACTTTTAAAAGAGCTTTAGCCGACATTACTCTTACTAATAATGTACGCAATCAAATCGCGGCCATTTATGCTGAGTGTCAGGGAAAACCGACAGCAGAATTTAATAATTGTCTGATAGAAAAACAACCAGTAGTCGAAGAAATTATCGCCAGAGCTGAAGAAATTAATGGTGGGCCATTAGCAGCTATCGGTGCATGGGCAGAAGATACAGCCGCCTTCTTTGCTAACCCCGGTGCCGGTTTTATGGCGAGTGTTTCTGCCATGTTGGTAGCTTTTTTGCAAGCTTTGCAATGGGCGTTTGTCAATATTTTAGAAGCTTCCTTATTGATGACGGCGACTTTAGCGCCGGTGGCAGTAGGTTTGAGCGTTTTGCCCTTGGGTAGCCGCCCGATTTGGGCGTGGGGTAGTGGTTTTCTGGGATTATTTACCGCTCAACTTGGTTACAACATCATCGTCGGTTTGGCAGCAACGGTAATTGTCTCTGCGGGAGCACAGACTTTTTCTGATTTAGGTTTTCTGGCAATTCTGAGCATTTTCGCCCCTGGTTTAGCTCTGCTATTGGGTGGTGGTGGCGGTGTCGCCCTCTATCAGGGATTGAATAATTATTCCGTCAAACTAGCCACGGCTACTTTTAATGCCACTGCTGGTTTAACTGCCAGCCTGATTAAATTTTTCATCTAACTACCAGTAAAACAAGATAAAACCGAGAAATTAATGCTAAAGTCAACTCCAAGAATAAAGCCATTTAAACTACTTCCTAATTCGCAGTATTTATTACCTTTTTGTTTTCTATTCTTAACCGGTTTTACTGCCATTAATTTAATCTTGTTATTTTTCCTAAGCTTTCGCATAAATCATCTAGCCCAAAGAAAAAATACCTTCGTTCAGTTAGTCAATGGACAGGCAATTGTAGCCAGCGAACAGGAATACTTATACCGCCATCCAGAAGTAATCAAAAATGTAGCCAGACAGTGGACTAATTTAACCTTTAATTGGGATGGAATAATTCCGGGGACGCAGAAACCAGATAAAGGTTATGAGCTGGGCAAAGGTAAAAAAGTAACTACTAATGCTTATTTTGCCAGTTTTTTACTACAGTCAGGTGCGAGAGGATTTCGCCAACAAGGTTTAGAAGTAATTGCTGAGATTACTCCCCATCAAGTATTTTCTGGACAAGCTCGTTCTAAGATCATTATCTCCTATATTTCCCCTCCCAGACAGATTAAAACAGGCTCTTGGGAAATTGATTTAATCAGCACCAGACTGTTAATTTATGCTAATGGAGAAGAAGAAGAAATTGAATTTAACAAAACCTTCACCTTACGGGCAGTAGATATTCCTGAACCGCCCCTTGCTAATGCTTCAGCTTTTGAACATCGCGTGTATGTAATCAGACAAGCAGGCTTAGAAATTACCAAAATTGTAGATTATCAAAAATAGAGGAAGTAGATTAATTATGGTTCAATTAACCAA
>JAAUYA010296991.1_pt1 | contig 33191 bp, 33 predicted proteins | sample 7278161 | NCBI WGS metagenome assembly JAAUYA01 (sample SAMN14350120, study PRJNA611818) | marine sediment metagenome | isolation source: surface marine sediment (3m) | place: French Polynesia: Moorea | collected 2018-08
AAGTAAATGCCGAGAGAAATAAAAGAAGAAAATAAGAAAAAAGCCCAAGAAAGAATTTTTGTTGAACACCTAATAAGAGTAATAAAAATCTTTAGAGTTGCCTCAGAAAGATTTCGGCTTCACAGTAGTAATTATGAAAAAGTAATTCTCCATCCCACCGAACAAATTCAATCAGGAACCAAAGTTAAAATCCCCCCGTAATAATTACCTGTGCAAAATTAATTGTTCGTTTTTGGCTGCAGGGGAGCAGGGAGCAGGGAGAAAAGCATATAACTGAATAATAAATATACAATTTATTTTGTCTACGTACTTAATACCATTTCATTTAATCATGCGACAGATCCAAGTAGGGGCGCTCATGCTTGCCATTGGTGTCAACAATCGCCGTAAATAAATTACTGGTTATGTTTCAATGCCCACAGTATCATTAATTTCGAGGCTAATAACATAAGTCCATCTTCTTTGGACTAAGTTGATCGAGTTGATCGGTTTCAGATTAGTCATCTTCAGATGACTTTCCTTATTAGCCGTGAACTTGAGTTCACGGTGGGTTAAGGCAACGTGAGTTCGACGAGCTTAAAAAACAGCTGGAGGAAGAGCCGGTAAGCCCTTTACCTCTAAGTCAAGAGAAGGTTTGACTGGGTGATAGGTGTAAGCGACTAATCCTCCTAGCAAATTTACCAGAAAATTCCAGACACTGCGATGTCTAGTATGCTGAATTTGGCAAATATTTTTTAATTGATCATTAACAGATTCAATTACCGCTCGTTTACGCAACATAATTCTATCTATCAACGGCATTAGCCTATTTTTCATGTTTTTGCGACAACGAGCGATTAGTTGTAGTCCTCTTTGATAGAGTTCTTCAAATAGAGATTGAGACACATAGCCTTTATCGCCAAAAAGTTTCCCGATTAAGCCCTGAGTCAAGTCCGGCAAGGGCTTTCGGTCATCGGTGTTAGCTGCAGTAAGCTATTATGCTAATAACTCCCCTCGATCATTGATAATCAGATGTAATTTAAAACCGTAGTACCATCCGATGGCGTTTTTTCCCCACCTCGGCAAATCGCCAAACACTTTATGGCTTCTAGCACGGCAGGGATGACAAACTTCATTCTTGTGTGGAATCAACAAACCCTATTCCCGTATTTTCCCCCATCCTTGTAGTCACAAAACAAGATAAAAGCATCAAAGACCAAGGTATTAATTCCACAAAGCGATTATAGCTAACTAAATCGGGAAAAGCACTACGCCAGTGCGGTAAGACATGGTTTAAATAAAATTCTTTGAAGGTTTTGTATCCTGAACCATGAAATGCAATGACGATAGTCATGACTTCACTAAGGGAGAGACGAGAGGAACAGAGCATTTGCCGGTCATCTGATGATAACTTCAGATAATTCTGCTGATGTCGTTGGAAGTTTTGGTAAAAATCATCAACATCACAAAATATTTGGGTGAGGTCGAGTCGAGATAAAATAATAGTCATAGCTGAGATTATTTTGATGAATAGCATTGTCAAGTGTAGATCTCAGCTTGTTTTTTGTCTACTTTGAGCTTGTCTGAATTATGTGTTACAGTTCTTCTCCCTTTGGCGATCGCATCTTCATTGTCATTAAGCTTTACTAATTGAGAATAAGAGTACAGTCAATATTCCCTGAAAAGCTTACAGAATTTGAAACTTAACGGTTAAAAATCCGTCGAACTCACGTTAAGGCAACTTTTTGAGCCTGTTTGTTGACACCAATGAAGGCTTACGCCCAAAAAGGTGTAGCAATATTTTTTGAAATTGGGATAAAACAACCTTAGTTACAGTATTTTTGTGTAAATGTGTCCAAGAGCTCGCGCATTGCCCGATCGAGCTTGGCAAGGGTTGGTGTGGCGATCGCTTCTGGAACTCCACCATAAAATGCCTGGGCAATGCCGCCTACAATACAAGCAATCGTATCGCTATCACCACCGATGGAGATAGCATTACGAATCGCATCCTCAAAACTGGTAGACTCGAGAAATGCAACAATTGCCTGAGGGATAGAACCCTGACAAGTCATGTCATATTCGTAATTAGGTCTAATTTCATTGAGAGTAAAACTTAGGTCATAGCAGAAAGTGGTTTGAATATAGTTACTAATTTCTGTTTTCTCAGCACCCATACGAGCAAGGAAAATAGCGGCAGCTACTGCTTGGGCACCTTTGATTCCTTCAGGGTGATTGTGGGTCACTTCCGCACTTCGTTTTGATTCTTGCAAAGCACTATCAAGGTTATTAGCAGTAAAACCGATGGGGCTGACTCGCATCGCCGAGCCATTGCCAAAGCTGTTGTATGGTTCGGTAAACTCAGAACGAGCCCACTTCTGAAAGCGACCTCCATAACCCGAGTAAGGATAACGGTGATAATACTCCTTAAATGTCGCCATGTAGCTTCTACTATTAATAATTGCATCTGCCACTGCTATGGTTAGTACTGTATCGTCCGTGTAGGAGGAAGTAGGTAAAAAAAGAGGGAAGTCTTTGGTCTTAACATTATTGAACTCGTAGACTGAGCCGATAATATCGCCGGCGATCGCTCCTAACATAAGTTTTTTACCTTGAGCTTAACTTGTACATTCTAGCTCACATTAAAATTAACTATTTCTCTGGTTATCCTGAAAGATGTCTGAGGAGCAACTTACAGACATCAGTAGCATCAATCGCTTGCTTTTGGCTTAGGTGTGTCTGTTTGGTGATCAACATTGGGCTTTCACCAACTGAGGTGTTAATACAACCGTGAGAGCCCCGAACAAGGCTAGCATCAAGAGGGATCACCTCCATTAGATAGCGAAACCCCAGTTGCTTTTTGAGCAGGTTTAGTCCGATCTTCAGCTGAGGAAATTTGAGCTGTGGATCGAGGAAAAGTTCGACTGGATCGTAACCAGGCTTACGATGGATATCCACAGTTCTGGCAAAGTCAGGCGATCGCGATTCCTCCAGCCAGTAGTAGTAAGTAAACCAGGCATCAGATTTGGCGATCGCCACTAGCTCTCCCGATCTGGGATGATCTAGATGATAAGCTTGTTTCCCTGTTTCATCCAAAACCTGGGCAACTCCGTCAGTTGCTTCCAAAAGAGAGCGAACCTGGGATATACAAAGGGGATCGTTGATGTATACGTGAGCAACCTGGTGATCGGCGACAGCAAATGCCTTACTTGCTCCAGCATCAAGCAATTCTCGACCAAGTTCGGAGCGTACTGTAATTAAGCCGTTTTGCCGCAGGATCTGATTGAGGTGAATCGGTTTAGATACTTGGGTGATACCGTATTCAGACAGAATCACAATCTGAGCATTGCGGGCTTGGTAATATTTAATTAGATCGCCACAGACGGCATCAATTGCTTGCAGATCTTCTCTAACCCTTTTCTCATCAGGACCCCATCGCTGAAAGCCATAATCTAGATGGGGTAAATAGATCAGTGTCAATGTGGGATCATAACGTTGTTCGAGCCATTTTGCTGCCTGAGCTATCCACTCACTTGAGGCAATGTATGTATTGGGACCCCAAAAATTAAATAAGGGGAATTGACCTAATTCTGACTGAAGTTGGGGACGCAACTCCACAGGTTTCGTATAGATATCGGGAATTTTCCTGCCGTCAGCCGGGTACATGGGGCGAGGAGTCACAGCATAATCTACCGATGAGTACATATTGTACCACCAGAAGAGGTTAGCGCAGGTGAAGGAAGAATCCAGCGATCGCGCCATTTCCCACAGTTTAGGTCCTTGAACCAATTGGTTGGACTGTCGCCAGAATTTTACTTCGCATTCGTCCCGGAAATACCAGCCGTTGGCAACAATGCCGTGCTGGTGAGGATATTTGCCCGTGAGATAGGTTGCTTGGGCGGTGCAAGTAACCGCAGGTAAAACGGGCTTAATCGAAATAATTTGCCCATCAGCAGACCATTGTGATAGATGGGGAGTGTATTTTCCTAGCCAACCGGGTGTCAATCCTACTACATTGAGAACAACTGTTTTATGCATAATTGATTATGATTAATTACCAAAGTTAAACTTGTCAGCGTCGCATTTATGAAAAAATACTTGACTATTGTCGGCTGCTTGCTTTTGATGATCCCTACCGCCACAATTCTCTTACTGAATCGGTATTCTAGTACTCTGTCAAGATTAAAATGAGGAATAGAATAATCGGTTTTTCAATTCTCTCCCTGCTCCGGAGCTCCCTGCCTCACAAGTGTATGTTTTTTATAATTATACAATTTTTCAAAAAGAGTGATAGATATATATTGTTCAAAGTCCCCCAGAATTGGGGGATTTAGGGGGCTAAACAACCTTATAAATAATGAAAAATGGTATTAGGTGTTGAATAGTTGCTCTTCAAGCTCAAACGCCTCTGATTATAGCGCATCCTCGACCCAGAACAAGATACAATGCGATCAAAAAGTTAGGACTAGTTAACTAGTGATGATCGAAAATAACTGGACAAATTTTCTGAAAAATTTGGGGGAATGGCAGGGTTCTTTCACCTCAGTTTCTCCTGAAGGAGAATTATTAAATTCTACTCCTTCGATTCTTAACTTAGAAGGTTTAGAAAATAATCAACTGGTGCTATTTAGACTGCGTCGCTTTGGGGCTGGTGGCTATAGTGAGCCGCCTATCTCAGATTATTCTCAAGAATACCGCTCTGTGGGAAGACAAATAATCTTTTTTGAGACAGGTGCCTTTTCTAAAGGTTCACTGCAACTAGCACCATTTGCTGAATTTGGAGCCGAGTATGGTTTTGTTGACCAAAATCGCCGCTTGCGTTTCATTCAACTTTACGATCGCCAGGGAAATTTAAGCAGCCTGATCCTAATTCGCGAATTTCGCAGCGACACAGATGCTCGCGAGCGTCCACCTCTTACTGTAGAACAATTGTTAGGGAATTGGGAAGGGGTTGCTTGCACTGCCTATTCAGATTGGAAACCCGCACAGACTTATACAACTAGCTTAGAAATCAAAGCAATGGGCGGCGGACTTTTGCAGCAACAACTATCTTTTGGAGAAAAAACTATTACTTCGACAGCTCACATAGAGGGTAATAAGCTGCTTTTTACAGAAGGAGCACTACAGAGACAAATTTTACTGTTACCTGATGGAACATCAAGTAATACTCCTTTACAGGTTAAACTCCGGCAGCCTTTTTTCGTCGAAGTGGGTTGGCTGGTAAAAGACAACGAACGCCAGCGATTAATTCGCAGCTACAATGAGAAGGGAGAATGGATTAGTTCAACCCACCTCATCGAGCACAAGATGGAATAATGGTAGTAGATCTGTAGGTTGGGTGGAACGAAGTGAAACCCAACACCAACCGTCGTATTTGTTGGGTTTCACCCGCCTCAACCTAACCTACATAGTCGGGTAAGACAGGGGACTATCATGAATCATCTTCACTATTCTATGGGCATTCTATAATTAGATACCTACCCTGTATACCAAGGTGATTTTCAGAGCGAAAAGAAGGATGAAATGTTTAAGGAGTACTACGATTTAATTAGGTTACGAAAAGCATGTAGTGAGACTACCTCTCACCTAAGCGAAATTGTATCTGAAAATATGCAAAAATTAGAAAAACCTAAACAAAACCCTGTTCTCGATCTGAGTCAGGTCGATGAAACAACTCGCCTTGCCTTCTATGGAGCGCTTTTTGCCATCGCAGCTGCTGATGGGCACATTGATAAAGAAGAGATGGAACTCATCTTTGGCATGATGGACTTGGAGAATATGTCTGAAGATGCCACGCGTCAAGTGCAGTCCTACGTTATCAATCCTCCCTTATTGTGGGATTGCTTGAGAAAGCTCTCCCATGCAGATGAGAGACTGCGCTATAGTGTCATGATCAATTTAGTGGATACCGCATGGGCAAATGATGAACTCGATCCCAATGAAGAGAAAGCGATCTTACTTGCTCAGCAGGAACTAGAAGTTACGGATGAACAGTTACAAGCTATCAAGGCTTTTATTCAAAAAGAGAGCGCAAAGCCCAACTAGTGATTCAGAATATGCAAGGAGCAATCAACCAGTTGGTGGAACAAATTGCTAGTTTGCAAGAGAAAGCAATTAATCTTGAAGCGAGTGCTGCTGATGCAGACAAGAATCGAGAAGCAATTAGAGTCCTCACTGAGCGCTTAAGGTTTATGCAACAGTCAGTCGCCAAACGTAAGCTAGCTGTCGGAGCCAATTAAAATGCTCTCCGATGAGTTTATTACCGAACTTGGCATTGCTTTACAAGCACAAAATCATATTCTCCAAGAAATTGAATTAGCAGTTTCTGAGATAGATGCTAGCTTGATAGAATCTGCTCAAAAACTTTCCAGTGTTAGTGAAACAACAAATCAACTTAGAGAACTTGAAGCCTTGATGGACGAGCTTGAAGCCGAGCAAGAGTGGCTTGAGGAAGAAGACTTTGGTAATTTCAATCCAGACCAAATTTTAAGTCTATACGAAAATCGTCAGCAATCTGTTTTTCGAGAACTGACTCAAATCGGTTTCAAAGATTGGAATAGTTTTGTTCGACAATGCCAAACTTATGCTTTACATCAAGGTGTTGAGCCTCTTGCTCCCTACGATATTTTTTTAACAGAAGCAGATCTGCAAATGCTTCAAGCGGAATCCTATGATGCTCAATACCAATGGGATAAGTGGGATTACATTTTTGTTGGAGCGAGTGGAGTGCTTGCATCTTTAACAGATTTTCTTTTAGTCAGCATTCCTCAAGCTTTTACAACAGGTGAATATGCAGGGCAAATTGGTAGTCCGATTACTAAATGGATCAAGGAATATAATACCGAGAAATCAGATGGTTGGTTTGCGCAATGGGCAAAACATCTCTCGGAAACTTGTAAAGTTCCCTATGATTCTATGAATTATGCAAGTGCAGAAGGGGTTGAGAATATTGCGGGGATGTCTCCTAAATCCCATCGCTTTCAGTCTTTTGGACATGATCCAGTTCTCGGTTTTGTCTTCGGCGTTCTTGATATTATGAGGGGCACGATTAGCGGTTTCTCGTATGAGAAATTGACCCATACTCACACTTGGATGCAAGGGGTTGTTTGGTCTAATCGTGAACCGGTTGGCCTGATTACAGCCATCCTTCGTCACATTGGGCACTTAATTTCTGATGTAGCTACACCAATGGGTTTACCTGCACCATTGATGACCTTAATTCAAGGAATTAATGTTGGTAGCTTTGGTGAGAAAGAGCAGACAGTTGGAGAAATTGCAAGATGGATGTATTTGAATGGATATGATTTCAGACATTTTCTAGTTTCTGGAATTACACCTGCGGTTATCGAAATTGTTCTGCGAGCTTACATTATGCTTAGGCATTACTCTGAATATGGGGAAGTAAAATTTAATCTCGGTTCACATCCAAAATATCGAACAATGCTACTAATGGCTCATGGTATTGCAACTTGGGGAAATGCTGGCAAGATTATACTGATGGAGGGCAACCCTTTAGCAATTAACTATGCAGAGTGGATGGCTTTTACTCGCTATCTCATTCCTAGCATCAAATATTGGATATTTGACCAACACCGATTACGCATGGAACATTATGAGGCAATTAATTCTACTGGATGGGATGATCTGCTCCAAAGTAGCGATCGATTACTCACAACTATTGCCAAACTTGACTCTTCAAAAGTAATCCTGGGAAGAGGAAGAATAATCTGAACTTGCAGGTGAATGATTAAAACCATCAACCATTTAATGCTCAAAAATATCTTTGTAGTGTCGTAAATCTAAATCTACAAAGACAGGAATACATTGAAAACATTTTTCTGCTAATTCCCATCTTGCTTCCCGCTTCAGCATCTCGATTAATTTTTCTCTCAGGCTGATTAAATAGCGGACATCATTAGCTGCATAACTCAGTTGTTGCTCCGATAAATTGCCCACATTTCCCCAATCTGAACTTTGAGCACTTTTATCTAGTTCTACTCCTTCTAGTTCTTGCACTAAACTTTTTAAGCCATGACTTGAAGTGTAAGTGCGGGCAAGCTTACTCGCAATTTTAGTACAGAAAATAGGCTTGGTTTCTATACCAAATGTGTATTTAAACTGACCAACATCAAACCGAGCAAAATGAAAAATTTTGACAATATTTTCTGCTTCCATTAATTTTTTTAAATTCGGTGCTTCCGTTTGCCCCTTAGCAATGCGAATGGCAGTAACATGGCCGGTGGGATCGCCAATTTGCACTAAACAAAGGCGATCGCGTTGTGGAATCAAGCCCATAGTTTCCGTATCTACTGCTAGAGCATTAGCTTTCAAATAAATATTTAAAATATCAATAGGCAAATCTTCTTCACAAACTTGAAAATTATCTATACTCATTATTTATCAATTATCAATGATTAATAATATTTTATCTCAGTTTAAAACAGCAGCTATATCAGTTTTCCCAAAAATGCTAGAGGTCTGTCAATTTTGAAATGAGGGATAGGACAATGGGAATGCAGAATGCAGAATCCAAAATCCAAAATCCAAAATCCAAAATCATCCTAACCAGTTTCTCAAAACTATCTTGACAGACCACTAGAGGTAGATTTGTCAAGCAAAAAATAGGCGTTTCACTCCCGTTCGGCTCCGCTCACGGCTGAAGCCTTGTCTACTTTCCTTTCTTGTCTTGTCAACACCAAATTACAAAAAACATACACTTGTAATACCAATTACAAAAAAGATTGCTACACTTTTCGGGCGCAAGCACGAGCGCCCCTAAAGTTACTATATTGTATGATTAAGTGAAATTGGTATAAGAGCCTTGGGAGAGGGCTGGAGTGAGGGTTAGAGGAGGTTTGGGGTGAAGAAGTTAATCTGTCCATATCATCCCCTTTTGCTAAGGTGGCGATCGATATACTTGCGTTCCTTAGCTTTCTAATTATAGTAATGCTATTTGATTGTATCCATTAATTATTATTGGTGGAGGTGAGAGTGATGTTTGAGAAAATTGAGCCAAAAAATTAAAGATAGAGAAAGTCAGTTAATTAAGTAAAAGAGTTCAAGGTTTAGTCTCTAAACAGCCTGAGCTCTTAAAATAAATGTCAGTTCTTCAATTCCCTTTTGCAAATATCTGGTAACAGTCATAGGACTAATACCAATTTGCTTTGCTATTTCTTTACGAGATAAATCCTGTAAAAATATCCCTTCTATAGTAGCCTTAGTTTTGCCTTCTAATTGATTGAGAGCAAAATCTAGCTGTAGTCTTTCTTCTTGATTCTTCTGCTTATTTTGTACACAGGGATCTGGCAAAGTTTCACCTAAAGTTACTTTATTATTACTCGTGTCATCCACTGTTGCATCTAAACTAACAGGAAGGCGATGTTTATAAACCAAACAACATTCACGCCACTGTCGCAAGGATATACCAAGAGATTGAGCTACTTCAGAATCTTGTGGCAATCTGCCCATAGTAGCAGTTAACTTTTCCCGTAGCTTTTGCCCTTTGCAATACATTTCTTGCCAGCGACGAGGAATCCTCATTAAACTACTTTTATCCCGCAGATAATGTAGCATTTCACCCCGAATGAAAGGGATAGCGAAAGAACTAAAAGCATAACCGCGATGAGGATTAAAACGTTCGATCGACTTAATTAAGCCAAGATAACCTAATTGCTCCAAATCTTCGTAGGGTTCACTACACTTTTGACTTACTCGGTGGGCAACTTGACGTACTAGACCAAGATTTAATTTTACAATCCGATTGCGCAACTCCAGAGAAGGATTGCGTTCATATGCAAGCAAAAGTTCAATATTGGTCAGATTGATTGATTGAGTTTTCATGTTTTTTATTTTTTTCTATGCCCTTTTTTTATATTGTCAAAAAATAGTTAGGCAATTTCTATCGTTTTTTCACGGAAATTTTGTTTAAAAATCTTTGTAGCTTCTCCGTATAAATATTGACCTTATCTCCGTATAAACATTGACCGTATAAACACGGAAACCAAAGAAATTTATTAATTTTTTACAAAGTTTATTTGTGAAGCTTTAAAGTGCTCTGTCCATTGCCAACCATTAGACATCTCTAAAAAAGGTTCTGAAATCCTCGTATATTCAGATTGCATTCCAAGTTTCTGAGGATGTTTATGATCAACCCATTACTTAATTTAATTTTATTTTTGCTTTTCTAATAGGTCTAAAATGAAGCTCGATTGACTTTAATAAATTATGTTTTTTAACATATATTTACCATGCTTGATTATGACACAGAAAAACTTTCAAAACAGGATCTAAATTTATTAAAATTAACAAAACTAAACAAGTGCTAATTTTGGTAAATAAAGATAAATCTGCATGTATAATGATAATTTCATAGAAGCAAATAAGAATAAAGAAGCGATCATTATTTATTAAGATTTCTAAATTTTATCATTATATTGATGGACTTTAGGAAGAAAATATACTAGCTTGAATAGTATAGCAGTTTTAAATGAGTTATCATCAATCAAAACATAGAATAAAAACTCGAAATATTTACTAATCTGGTCTCTTACTCGATCAAGAATGATTTTTTACAGAACCTATTTAGGATTGCTATATATATTGAGGTGATGAATTAGTTATCTGGCGTTTTCTAGAGCAAATAAATCACAAGTTACAACAGTTAGTGGTTAATAGTGATATGTAGTCGTTAACTCAAGAGGGTAAGTGGGTGGAGAAGATTATTTGGTATATTTACTACTCAGTTATGTTTCTTTGGGGGAGGTATTAGGTATCAGGTGTCAGGTGACACGGAAAAAAAACTGACACTTAGAACCCGAAACTTGATACCTTGTCTCAACTAGCTTGTCCTATCTTAAGTTGATAGCCGCATCTCGGCATAGTCATTTGTTTAGCTTAACGTCTAAAATTGATTTAGCGTTACCGAAGCGAATCAAATGAAATTTGTTGATGAATATAGAGATATTCAAATAGTTAAAAAGTACGCAGAAGCGATCGCCGCTATAACTACTACGCCATGGCAAATTATGGAAATTTGTGGCGGACAGACCCATGCTATTGTTAAATATGGCATAGATCAATTGTTACCTTCAGCAATTACTTTAATTCATGGACCTGGATGTCCTGTTTGTGTAACTGATATTGCTTTAATCGATCGAGCCATAGCCATAGCCAATCTGCCCGAAACAATTTTGTGCTCTTTTGGCGATATGTTGCGAGTGCCGGGTAGTAAACAAGACTTACTGAGTGTGAAAGCCACTGGTGCTGATATTCGTATTGTCTATTCTCCCCTAGATTGTCTAAAAATAGCCCAAGAAAACCCAGCCCAAGAAGTAGTTTTTTTTGCGGTAGGATTTGAGACTACTGCTCCAACTACGGCTATGACCATTTATCAAGCACAACAGAAAAATTTAACTAACTTTTCCATGTTAGTGTCTCACGTGCTGGTGCCGCCAGCGATGGAAGCAATTCTCTCATCATCGCAATGTCAGGTACAAGGTTTTTTAGCCGCAGGTCATGTTTGCACAGTCATGGGTTATACCGAATATGAGCCAATTGCAGCAAAATATCAAGTTCCTATTGTGGTAACAGGATTTGAACCAACAGATATTTTGCAAGGAATTTATTTGTGTGTTCAACAGCTAGAAAAAGGCGAAGCCAAGGTAGAAAATCAATATAGTCGCTCTGTCAATCAACAGGGCAATAAATATGCTCAAACATTAATGCAAGAAGTATTTGAGGTTGGCGATCGCTACTGGCGGGGAATAGCCAATATTCCTAACAGTGGGTTAACAATCAGGGAAAAATATGCTCGATTTGATGCTCAAAAGAAGTTTAATTTACAGTTATTAATTAAGGATGTGAGGGAATCTAAAGATTGTATTAGTGGAGAAATTTTACAAGGCATTAAAAAACCTCATCAATGTCCAGCTTTTGGAACTAAATGTACTCCTGAACAACCTTTAGGAGCACCAATGGTTTCTTCCGAAGGTGCTTGTGCTGCTTATTATCGCTATCGTCCCTAAATAAATTTAATCATTAAGGTAATTGCAGCAAAGATTGTATTTTTTCGCACAAAGGTTTAACAAAATCTCTATCAGTCCAGTAGCCAGTGTGACTGAGAGGATTCCATCCTTTGATAAAAAAGTTACCAGCATTGATTTCTATATCTTTTTCTACTACTTGATTATAGGAATCACTCAGAGGTTTAAGAGGCCATCCTAGAACATCATCTTTATCAAAGTAGTTGAGCCATTTAAAATCTTGATTAGGTTTACGAATTGCCACAATTTGATCGAATCCTGATACAAATAGAGGAATGTTACAGCCACTTGTAAAAAGGTACTTCAAAGAGTCGAATTTCAAAAATTTTTCTTCTTCTGGATTGAATTGAGGAAAATCTGGATTATTCACTTCCCAAATACCTTTATTTTCTTGAAAATCCCAGATGTAATTAGAAATAACTTGTCCGCCAAGAGATTGAGCAACTAGAATAATATCCTTATCTTGATTTCCCAATTTTACTCTAGTTTTCTTGAGGGCATCGATAATTTTTTGTTGAACTTTACGATAAATACTTCCCTGCTTATCTGGCTTATGTTCCAAGCTAGAAGCATCAGCAAAAGAGAACAACATAAATTGTCTTAATCCTTTCCAATCTAATACCTCTTTCTGAACCATATTGTTCCAGACACGATATTGATTTGGTTGTATTGAGTCTTGATAGAAAATAGGTTCAAGATGAACTTTATCCCAGATTTGCAAGCCTAAGGTTTTTCCAATATGTTCTTGCAGCCCCAAATAATAATCTTTTTTGGTTTCACCCATTCCGTGAATTACGATAATTCCAAGTTCTTTACTCATGATGTTCACCAATAAAAAATATTTTAGTGTGTTTGCTGAGTACTATAGAATTATAACAATCCTCGTCATCAATTAATCATCTCAATCCTATCTTGAGAGATTGGGAAACTAGTGGTGGAATGCAGAATGCAGAATGTTTGCCGAGCCACAAAATCCAAAATCCTATCAGGATTAAAGAATTCTAAGGATGGAAGGATTATCTGAACCTCCTTCAATCCTGAAAATCCTCAAATCCTCAAAATCCTGGTCCAAAATCCAAAATCTATCTTGACAGGCCAGTAGAAGGATTTACGCCGTCGTGTACTATGTATATTAAACAGGGATCTTGCCTCAAGAAAAAAAGAGATCGCAATTATGAATAATAATGCTGACTTTAATATTAATTGTCCTTTACCAATTCAACAATATCCTCATATCTTACTTGCTCATGGTGGTGGAGGTAAGTTAATGCGTCAACTTATTGAGCAAATGTTTTTATCAACATTTCAGCAACCCAATCAAATTGAACATGATGCTGCTGTATTAAATATTAATAGTCATAAAATTGCTTTTACTACTGATTCTTATGTCGTTAATCCTCTTTTTTTCCCTGGTGGCAATATTGGTTCGATGGCAGTATATGGTACAGTCAATGATTTGGCAATGGCTGGCGCTCGCCCTGTTTATTTAAGTTTAAGTTTTATACTTGAAGAAGGGCTAGAAATATCAACTTTATGGGAAGTAGTGAAATCTATTAAGAATGCTGCTGAAATTAGTAAAGTTAAGATCGTTACTGGGGATACAAAAGTAGTTGATAAAGGTAAAGCAGACGGTATTTTTATTAACACTGCAGGAGTAGGAATTATTGAGCATGATTTAACTATTAATCCTCTCTCGGTAAAACCTGAAGATGCAGTTATTATTAGTGGAGATATAGGACAACATGGTATTGCGATTATGGCAGTAAGAGAAGGGTTAGAGTTTGAAACCTCAATTAAAAGTGATTCTGCACCCTTAGCAGAAACTGTTTTAGAATTATTAAGGGCAGAAATTGAAATTCATTGTTTACGAGATTTAACTAGGGGGGGATTAGCTAGTGCTTTAAATGAAATTGCCTCAGCTGCTAAGTTAGAAATTGTTATTAATGAGACTTCAATTCCTGTCAAAGAAGAAGTCCAAGGTGCTTGTGAAATATTAGGACTTGATCCTCTTTATGTTGCTAATGAAGGAAGATTTGTGCTCTTTATTCCTCAGAAGGACGTGCAAAAAGCTTTAAATATTTTACAAGCAAAAAATTCAGAAGCTAGTTTAATCGGATCAGTTAAACGATCAGCTAATTCCTTGGTAGTTATGAACAGTAAAATTGGAGGGAAACGTATTGTCGATATGTTAAGTGGTGAACAGTTACCTAGAATTTGTTAGGATAATCAATGATTAATTAATGGCTATTTTTGCAGTAGTATTCCTAATTACAAATTTACGTCTTTTTTATTTCTCTCAAACAAAAATCTATTTGTCCTACAGCTAATCCACCATCATTAATAGGAATTTTTTGTGACCAATAGGGAGTAATTTTTTCTTGGTTTAAATAATCAATTGTATTTTCTAGTAAATATTTATTTTGAAAACATCCACCACTTAAAACAACATTTTCAACTCCTACTTTGTGAGCAATAATTTTGATGATTTCTCCAAGGGTAAGATGAAACTTAGCAGCAATTAAACTTAAACTTTGTTGGGATAAATAATCTTGAATAAGATTTTTAATTAGTGGTTTCCAGTCAATATAAGAACAAGAATTAGTAGTATATTGCCATTTAAAAGGATAAGTTTCATTAGTTTGTAAATCATTAATTGCAAATTCTAGTTGCATGGCTGCTTGACTTTCAAAACTTATTTTGTGAGCAATTCCTAAAAGAGAAGCAACACCATCAAACAATCGTCCAACACTGGAAGTTAAAGGAGTATTTAGTTTGTTTTTAAGCATGGTTTCAAATATTTTTAATTCTTGGGAAGAAAAAGAGTTAACTATATCTAGATTTAGAGGTAAACTTTCTAACGTGCCAAATACTTGATATAGTAAAGCTAAAGCAATTCTACGAGGTTCAGATATAGCTTTATGTCCTCCTAGTAAGGGGAAGGGAGAAAAACTGGCAATTCTAGTAATTTTGTCATTAGTAACATAAAAAAATTCTCCACCCCAAATTGTTTTATCCAATCCATATCCAGTCCCATCCCAAGCAATTCCCAAAAGGGGAGGGTTTAATTTATGCTCTGTTATGGCAGCAAAAATATGGGCAAGATGATGTTGTACTTGCATCACAGAAATTTGCTGATTTTTATTCATACTTAATTTTTGAGCATATTGAGTAGAATAATAGTCAGGATGTGCATCACAAACAATTAAATCAGGTTTAAAATTATAGAGATTACTTAAACTATCAATCGTCTTTTTAAAGGAATTTAAAGTTTCAGGAGTTTCTAAATTACCTATATGTTGACTTAAAAAAACTTGTTGATTAAAGCCTATAGCGATAGTATTTTTCAAGTGACCACCAACCGCTAAAATTTTAGCTGAATTTTGTTGACTAAAATGAGATAAACTTAAAGGTAAAGGTGCATAGCCTCTAGCACGGCGAAGGATCATTAATTTATTTTTAATTACTCTCACAACAGAATCATCAACTGCTCTTATAATGGGACGATTATGAACTAAAAAATAATCAGCAATAGAATTTAATCTCGTTAAAGCCTCAAATTCATCAATACAAATTGGTTCATTATGAAGATTACCGCTAGTTGCTACTACAGGAAAATTTAAGTCTCTTAATAATAAATGATGCAAGGGAGTAGAGGGCAACATTATTCCTAAATAAGGATTTTTAGGGGCAACTTGCTCACAAATATAGTCATTATTATTTAAATGATTAATTCGCTTCAATAAAACAATGGGTGAGGCTGAAGAGTATAACAAATTTTCTTCTAGAGAAGAAACGAAGCAAATTTGTTTGATTTGTTCTAAATTGGGATACATTAAAGCAAAGGGTTTATCAGGACGATTTTTTCTTTGACGCAGTTGTTTGAGTGCTGATTTATTTCCAGCATTAACTATTAAATGAAAACCGCCTAATCCTTTAACTGCGATAATTTTTCCCAAGCGAATTAAATCTGCAGTTTGCTTTAAAGCTCGATCGAATTTCGCCATACAGTTACCTTGTCGATCCCATAACTCTAAATGAGGACCGCATATTTTACAGGCATTTGGTTGAGCATGAAAGCGGCGATCTAGAGGATTATGATACTCTTTTTCACATTCCCCACACATCTTAAATTTATTCATACTAGTCGAGGTGCGATCGTAAGGTAAATCTTTAATGATTGAGTAACGAGGTCCACAATTAGTACAATTAGTAAAAGCATAGCGATAACGGCGATTGTTAGGGTCAAAAATTTCCTCTAAACATTGACTGCAAGTATTTAAATCAGGAAGAACTATAGTAGATTTATTAAGATTATTTATTGATTCGGAATTTTTTATCTTAAATTCTTGATAACCAACTCGATCTAATTGCTTAATTTCTAGACAATAAATTTGAGATTGTTGTGGTTTTTCTTGTTTGATTTTACTAGTAAAATCTTCTAACTGCTGCTGAGTGCATTCTAGCTCAATTAATACTCCTTCTACGGAATTATTGACCCATCCTTTGAGATTTAATGCAGTAGCTAATTTATAAATAAAAGGACGAAATCCTATTCCTTGTACTATCCCTTTTATTTTTATTTGATAGCGATTTTTTGACATTAAGTTTATAAAAAATGTGTCATTTTGAAGTCCTTTCTTAACCCAAATAATTTAGTACATTAAATATTTGTTGCTTTGCTGAACTTGTTCATCAATATAAGAATACCAATTTCTCATACCTTCTCCTGTACGAGCAGAAACCATAATAATTTTCGCTTGTGGTGAAATACGTCTAATATTTTCTAGGGCTAAATCTTGATTAAATTCTACTGCTTTAGCAATATCAATTTTGTTAATAATTACTACATCAGCACTTTTAAAAAGAGTAGGGTATTTAAGAGGTTTATCTTCTCCTTCAGTAACAGAAAGTATTGCTATTCTTTGATTTTCTCCTAAATCATAAGCAGCAGGACAAACTAAATTACCGACATTTTCAATGATTAGTAATTGACAATCATCTAAATTAATTTTGCTTAAAGAATTTTTAATCATGTCTGCTTCTAAATGACAAACATCGCCGGTAGTTATTTGGATCACTTCAGCTTCGCTTTTTCTCAATCTTTGAGCATCATTATCAGTGGCTAAATCTCCGACGATGACAGCACTTTTATAATTGCAATTAAGCTCAGTTAATGTTCTTTCGATAAAAGTAGTTTTTCCCGAACCTGGTGATGACAAAATATTAAAAACATAAGTTTGTTTTTTAGCCAATAAGTCTCTGTTTTCTTGAGCTATACTATTATTTTTTGAGAGAATATTTTGATGAATTTTTAAGGTTTTAAGAGAATGTTGATGATGATGTTGATGACGATCGCGATCGCCTTTATGGTCGCGATCGCCATTAATAACTATATTTTGAGGAGTAACTGAACAACCGCAATTGGTACACATAATTAATCTTGTATGATTAGAAATAATAGCTATTATTATTATAACTTCTATCTAAATTAAGAAATCTTGGCAAAGGAACCAGCTTCTTTGTGATATCCTAGTCGTAAGAATCTGGAGTTAGGCTTAAAGCAGGTTCGCCATCGAGTACGATGAGGTAATATATATGCTTGGAAGTCCAAGATACGACAGTGTTAACTTTGAAAACGATGGAGACCTTTTCAACATCCATCTAGATGCCAACGGTAACCTTCAGTTTAAAGCCAACAGTACTGATGGTAATGGCAATACCGCCATGCTGATTAACGACGAGTCCCGCAACGTTGGCATTGGCAACACCAATTTGTAAGTTAGGTTACATATAAATGGTAACCAGCTTCGCTTAGAGAACGCGGGTAAGGTACTCGATCTTCGAGCTGACGGTTCCGCAATAGACTTGCAGAGCGAGACTAGCGATTTGTATCTTCGCAGTACGGGCACTGGTCATGATGTGATTATTAACCCTTTCGGCAATGATGGCAGGGTTGGTATTGGCATCCAAACTCCACAAGCAAAATTGCATGTCAATGGTGACATCATCGCTACTGGAGATATCGTCTTACAAAATGCTGATTGTGCTGAAGAATTTACTGTTAAAGACTTGGAGTTAATTGTACCAGGAACAGTAATGGTACTCGATGAAGGAGACTCAGTGTCCCCAAGCACAAAAGCTTATGATAAGAAAGTAGTCGGTGTTGTTTCTGGGGCTGGCGATTTCAAACTTGGACTGATTCTAGACAAGCAACCTCAGCAGAAAAATCGGCTGCCTATAGCCTTGATGGGTAAGGTTTACTGCCAAGTAGACGCTCAATATGCGCCGATTGAAGTTGGCGATTTGTTGACCACATCTCCTACCCCTGGTTATGCGATGAAGGCAACCGATCCGCTCAAGGCTTTTGGAGCAATTATCGGCAAAGCCTTGCGCCCACTAGAAGCAAGCAAAGGTTTAATTCCCATTTTGGTGGTTGCGCTTCAGTAATCGTCAAGATAGTGTTTAAGATTAGGATATCAGGAGAGAAAAACCCATGAAAAACTCCCTAGAATCTGGACTGATCCAAAAATTTCGCGAATGTCTCAACCAGGGAAATTTGCAGGGTGTTAATGTCACCTATCGCGTCTCAGGAGGAATGCCTACCGAGGAGAGAACTGAGGAGGAGTTCAGCCTCTCTGGTAATAATCTAGCCAGAGTACGCAGCGTAAAGGGAACCAACTTACCCCAAGAAGCTTCGGCTGAATATGCTGCGGCAGAAGTTAAAAGTTTGCTCAATAAGGTTGGTCAAGGCATAGACAGCTTAGCCTCCCGTTCAGAAGCTCGATTTTTACCCGATTCAGTAGTTGGTTCGCTTACCCTTGAGGTTGAGGGAGAACAAACAACTTTCTATTTCCTAGCTGATGGAGAGGAAAGAAAAACACAAAAGAAGGAGAGCGCACCAGTAATCGCTGAGGCAATTGAGACCTTTTCCCAACTGTCCCAACGACTCTTACCTAGGGAGGAAAATTGAGAAATGGCTATCAGTTTTAGAGGTGTTGCTCGCCGCTACCGGGACGTACTTTCACTCGATCCAGCAGTAGATATGGATGTGAATAGCATCTCTCCCAATTTTGGGTTTCAAGGGACTACCAATAGGCGAGTCTCCATCAGTGGCCGAGATCTGGCGGGGGTGACATCGGTGCAATTCCCAGGAATTGAACGGCAGATGGGTACAACCATACTTTCTACTACTTCAACTCAGATAGAAATGGCCATAAATATTGGTCAGAGGGCATCAGTTGGCCAGAATTCTTTTACAATCTTGGGTCCCCAGGGCTGGATTAACAGTGCGTATAGTGGAGTTTACTTTACTGTCGAGAGACGTTTCAGTTGAATGGGGCTAGTACCGCTACGCGGAAATCAAAACTCAAAACTCACGCATTCAAAAGTATGATTCAGTAAGGATTTCCCTGTGAATTATGCAGCAACTTGCCTTAACTAGCAACTTGCGTTACTATCTTCCCCATTGGGCTCAACCGAGATTGATACCTCGCCATTCGTCTCGAGGCGATCGCTTTGAGAAGATTGCCTTTTTTGGTCACTCTACTAATCTTGCTCCAGAACTTCAAGCTCCCCACTGGCAAAAGCAACTGGAAGCCTTGGGTTTAGAATGGGTTCGGGTCATTAATCACAATCGCTGGGATAATTACCACCAGATTGACAATCGCTGGAATGACTATCGGGAAATTGATGCGGTTGTGGCGGTTCGCAGCTTTAACCCCCGCCAAACTTATCCCCACAAACCAGCGACGAAGCTCTATAACGCCTGGCTCTCAGGAGTACCGGCTATCCTTGGTGCTGAGTCTGCTTACCAGATAGAAGGGGAAAAAAATGTCAACTATCTAGAGGTTACCTCTCTTGCTGAGTTAATTGCCGCCTTAAAAAGGCTCAAAACCAATCCTGCTTTACGCCACATCTTGGTAAAAAATGGCTGGATTCGAGCTCAAGATTTTACTTCAGAAGTAATCACGCAGAAGTGGCATAATTTTCTCATAGAAATAGCCATCCCTACTTTTTATAAGTGATGTGAGCTATCTCATAACTCACAGCAATTCTTGTTAGCGAAAAACTGGCTAAATTTTAAACTAGAACGAGGTAAATTCAAGTTGATTTCAATATTGTCGAGCAGATGAAACTTTTTTACTATCAAAGAAGAGATGGACTAGGTAATTTTGGCGACCAACTCAATCCTTGGTTGTGGCATCAGCTCCTCCCTGGATTTTTCGATCGTGATGAGACAGTGGTTTTCGTTGGCATCGGCACCTTATTGAATAATCTCTTAGTTCAGCGGCTTAGTAAAGCTCAAAAACTGATTATCTTTAGTACTGGTGTAGGTTATGAAAAAAAGTTAGTTTCTATCAGCGATAATTGGCAAATTTGCTGTGTGCGAGGTTTCCTCTCAGCTAGACAATTAGGTCTATCCGAGGAATTAGCAGTTACCGATGGAGCGATTTTGGTCAGACGCCTATTTCAGCCCACAGGAGAAAAGCTGAGTAGCTTTGGTTTCATGCCTCACATCCATCATACTAAATTTGCTGGAACAGCTTGGCAGGAAATTTGTTCACAAATTGGCTTCTTATATATTGATCCTAGTTGGCCTGTAGAAAAAGTGTTATCTGCCATTAGTCAAACAGAAGTACTCATAGCTGAAGCCATGCATGGGGCAATTGTAGCCGATGCACTGCGAATTCCCTGGATTCCTGTCATCACCAGTACTCGAATTTTGGAATTTAAGTGGCACGATTGGTGTTCCTCTATCGGGCTGGTATATCGTCCACACTATCTCATACCCCTACCAGAATTCTATCCTCGCTTTGCTCGGGGAGTTCGTTCCTCTCTCAAAGCATTTCAGTACTGGGGTAAGTGTTGGCAAAACTCTCATTTGAATTATTTGAGCCTGCTTGATAGAGATAAGCAGCAATGGTATGTGAGCCAATTACTTCACATTGCTAAAACTGGTTGCCCTAATCTCAGTGCTGACAGGGATATAGAACGGCTGACCATGGAATTAGAAAGTCGGCTTTGCCAAATCACTAATGTTTAAAAAAATCATCAATCCAAGCAAAATAGCTCAATAAATATGAATCAAAGACAAACCCAAATAAAAAGATTTTTTGGTCATCCCCTCCATTACTATGTTTATTATTTTTCCAAATGGTTTGCAGCTAACCCTATCTTTTATCTTTACTTTCAGGGGCGAATCTATGGAAAAGAAAAAATCCCCCAAGAAGGTTCTTTAATTGTAGTAAGCAATCATGCCAGTTATTTCGATCCTCCTTTGCTTTCTAATTCCATCAACCGCCCCGTAGCTTTTATGGCCAAAAAAGAATTATTTCAAGTTCCAATTTTTAAGCAACTGATCTATTTTTATGGTGCTTATCCTGTCAATCGTGCTGGAGCCGATCGAAGTGCGATCAGAGCAACAATTAATGCCTTGGAGAATGTTTGGCTGCCAGGAATTTTTTTAGAGGGGAAGCGTACCCCTGATGGTAGGATTCATGAGCCGAAATTGGGGGCTGCCTTGATTGCTGCTAAAGCTCAAGTGCCTTTACTACCCGTAAGTTTATGGGGTACAGAGAAAATTTTAGTCAAAGATGCCCTCATGCCTCAGCCAGCGCCTATAACTGTAAGAATTGGCGATTTAATTGCTCCTCCAACTTCTGCGAAAAGGGAAGATTTAGAAATAGTCACCAATAAATGTGCAGAGGTGATTAACTCTTTACACGATTTAGGTCGGTAATGAGCATTGGTCTCAATAATCGCTAGCAATAGTTTACCAGTGGTTGATTGTTGATTGTTGATTGTTGATTGTTGATTGACCCAGGACTGAAGTTTTAATTCTTAATTCTGCATTCTGCATTCTGCATTCTGCATTCTGCTATACCCATGCTACTTGCTTCGGCTTGTATTGATTCAATCACCAATCTAAAATCTTTGGCCACGGAGGTTTCAATCCCACCGTGAATTGAAAGATACTTAAGAAAAGTTACTTTCAAATGAAGCAGGGAAGCAAGCGATCGACGAAAATTGTCAAAGGTGCAGAACGAATAACTATATACTGAATCGCTTTTTCCTTAACATTTCAAAACTGTTTTTAAAGAGTTATTGCCCAAATAATATGTAGTACAAAAAAACTTTAGGTTCCTTAATTATTTAAAGATTGTGTAAAGCTTGCTGAAAACTATTGATTTATCAAAAAAAACATTTATACTATACTTAAGTACTAACTATTAAAGTCTATTTTTTCTTTTTAGGACAAACGCATCTTACTTTTGCAAGGCATAGATATAATTTGCAAAAGGAGGATCCTGTTGTCCTTATTTTCTGATTCGTTTCCCTTTACTGCTTGCCCCAGCGTTTTTTCATACCTTGAGCTTGTTTAACAATCAACTCTTATCTGATTGCTTTCGCTAATATCATGTCCATTCAACTCAGTATTTTTACGATCCGGACTAAGAATTTTTTCATGGAGAATTCAGTTGGGATATGTCCCCCCTTTCCGGCTCTACCGTGTACACACAAATAACCAAGACAATCAATTTTCTGGTTTTCGCCCCCCTTACTCCCCAATTCTGGGAGTAAGAGCGCAGATGCTTCGCTGTTTTTCAGAAGGGATGCGCGGGGGCTAAATAGCCTCAGCCGCAAACCAGAGGACTTATGTGTACACGGTAGATCCTCTTTTGGGGATCAACGTCAACAAGAATTGGATAAATCAGACATCCTGTTCAAGTTCGTTGCTTGTCTGATCATCTTACTGCAAAGAAGTAATAAAAATCGTAATACTGTTAAAAAATTAAGAAACTGGCTCAAAAATAAAGTTACCCATAATCAATTAACAGAGTGGATAAGACAATATCGCCGTCGCTATCAACAGACCTCTTATTTGATGATTGCTATTAATAATAGTAGTAGCTATTCTGGTTACTTTACTATTCAAGGTTGGATTGGCAATGAAGAAAAAATTGACAGTCTGAACCAACAAATTAAACAAGAGGGGATAGTAATAGAAGAAACTCAAGAACAGGTATTTACTGCATAAGTTATGCTTATTAATGTTCTCAAGAAAATTTGGTATCAGGTGATACTAAAGATTGAGAGAACTCCTCAAAATGAAACTTGTCCATCTACTGAAATTAGCTAATTATAGAGCTAGTGAAACCTATGCTGAGGAATCCAAAGGACACTATCGAAAAAGAACCACCCCCGTCGGGCAATTTCCGCCCAATGCCTTTGGCTTGTATGATATGCACGGAAATGTCTTGGAATGTTGTGCAGATCCCTGGCATGATGACTACGAGGGAGCAACAAGAGATGGCAGTGTTTGGAGTCAAAATGATAATGGGAATTGTTCTCTTATGCGGGGCGGTTCCTGGGACATCAATCCTGATGACTGCCGTTCTGCTCGCCGCGTCAGTTATTCGCGCGGCGGCATCTACTACTCTGTCGGTTTTCGTGTGGCGTGTGGGGGCGGGAGAGCTTAACATTTACCAAATATAGGGAACGCACCGCCCATTGACGAATTATAGGTGGATGAGGCGATCGCTATCCAGAATATCGGTAAAGGTATTGAAAACTAAAGCTAAATAAGTGGCGATCACTTGAGTATTTTTACTATCCCTATTTTATAGGTAATCAATCAGAGATGATATAACCAAGCAATACTTGATGATGATAGCTATTGACAAACTCCAGAAGAAGAAGAGATTTTAACTTCTATCTGCTCATAACCAGAGGTTTCTAACAATTCGCTAATAGCTAGTTTTGCTCTTTCATTAGCTTGTGCTAAAATCCCTTGATTGCAGGCAGTATTAATTACTTTAGCTAAGGTTTGACGTTGGGCTTGGCTTTGTAATTCTGGTGCTACATCAGGACCTAAATTGAGGAAACCACGGTCATAATCATAGACTTGAGAACGATTAACATCAATCTTACTATCCAGAATTTCAGGAGGAGGTAACTGAATTTCAAGCTTGTTGTCTACTAGTTTGACATCATCTCTATCAATTTCACTGAGATCGACTCCTGCTCTGACTTCACCTCTAGCAACATATAGTAGTTTGGTTTCAGCTACTACCCACTCGCCAATTTTTCGCTCCGAAGAAGCAGGTACAACTGCATCCATCACAAATATGGTGGTGGTTAATTCACTAACTCCCTGTATCTGTTTGAGGATTAAATTGGATACATCTACTTGTGTGCTGACAACGGGATTAAATACGGCGCCGACAGTCTTAGCTACATGAGTTCCTGTACGCCAAATACTCACTAAAATAATTAAAATGACTAAGCCTATGCCCCCACCAGTGGCTAAGAGGAAGTTCTTTAATAAATAGGTGCTAACGTGAGATGGCTTAGATGAATTCATTTTAAGTTATAAATCCTTACTTTAGGTAGAATTATTATACCTTATCAATTATAATCAAACAATTGCAAATTTATGGTGCAATCGGGATATACTTTGCCTGTTTTTGCCGCTGCTGCTGCTGTTGCTGCACTCCGGCATTTACTAGATTTTCCGGCTGGAGATACTGTAGAAATTGAGTTAATTAAACCAGCACAAATTGCTACTATCTCTATTGACCAAGTAGCTAAATTAAGAGAAAATCAAGCCCTAGCCATTACTCGCTCCGAGCCTGGAGATAACCTGGACATTACCCGTAATACTCCCATTTGGGCTTTAGTTAGCCAGCAAAAAAGCGATCGCCCTCAAATTACGATCCATGGTGGTGAAGGAATTGGTAAAATAATTGCTGCTGAGGGAAAATCTGCTATTTATAGTTATGCGCAACATTTATTAGAAGCCAATTTATCTCCCTATCTTACCCCACACACGAGTATTGAAGTTACCATTACTTTACCGGAAGGAAAAAAACTCGCGCAAAGAACTTCTAATGCTGCTTTTGGGGTAGTAGAAGGACTATCTTTATTGGGGACTACTGGTATTTCCCAACCTCTCAGTAGTCAAGAGCAACTAGAGATTTACCAACAGGAATTAGCACAAAAAGCAAGCCAATTTGATTTTTTAGTCTTTTGTATAGGAGAAAATGGGTTGGATTTAGCTCAAAAATTAGGTATTAATTCTCGGCAACTAATTAAAACGGCTAACTGGTTAGGACCGATGTTAGTAACCGCAGCAATGGTAAAATTATCCTCAATTCTTTTATTTGGCTATCATGGTAAGTTAATTAAATTAGCCGGTGGCATCTTTCATACCCATCATCATTTAGCTGATGCCAGATTAGAAATTTTAACTGCTTATGCTGCTAATTTAGGCTTACCGACACCAATCTTACAAAAGATTTTTACCTCTCCTACCACGGAGGCTGCCCTAAAATTATTGAGAGAATTAGATGGTGAACAAAAAACTCATTGGGTAAAATCCATATATGAGGCGATCGCCTCTAGCATAGATCGTAAATGTCAAGATTATATCTTCAAACAGGCGCAGCGGAAGGTAATAGTAGGTTCAGTCTTATTTGACGGCGATCGCTCTATTATTACTGCTAGCAGTCATGCCCAGGAATTACTATCCCCTTTTGATGTTCTTGAGCTTTGTTGAAGCGAAGCAATCAAATAATCAACGCTTCAACAATCACCTTGAAAGCCGCGATCTTGAGAAAGTGGTAATGAGTTTAGATCAGTTGCCATTGCTTCTTCAGTAATGCCAAACAGGTAGCATAACCTTCAGAAAAACCCGGAAGATCTGGTAAAACATGTTCGGGAAATTCAGTGTAAAGACGCCAACGCTCCCAAGAATTTAAGCGCATATATAATTTACCGACAGAAATGTTGCCATCAGGTCGCCAAGTCATTTGTCCAGTTTGGGAATTATTATTCATGGTTTTACTCCTCACTTAAGAAATTATTTTGAATTCCTTACATTTTGTCAAACTGAATGGAAAATTCTGCAACTATTTATACTCTCCTGAGAAATTTAAGGAATAGGGATTTAATAATTTATCGAAGGTGTAGGGTGTCGTTAGCGCGAAGCGCGTAAGTACCTGTGCAAAATTAATTGTTTACTTTGGGCTGCATGGGAGCAGGGAGCAGGGAGCAGGGAGAAAAACATATAACTTAATAGTAAATATACAATTTATTTTACCTAAGTACTTAACGCACCAAGGATTGAGGTTTGACATCTTATTTAATTCTCGTTCCTAAGAAGGTGCCTTATGGCAAGAAAGGTTCCTTACCAAGATAGGTTTTTAACCTTAGAGAAAAATAGTATAGTATTACATAGCTTCCAGGAGATTTTTTGATGTATCGAGTTTACGGAGATATTCAATCTGGTAACTGCTACAAGATTAAACTGCTCATGAGCCATCTTGAAATGGCCCATGAGTGGATCGAAGTAGACATTTTACAGGGAGAAACTAAAACAGATGAGTTTCTCTCCAAAAATCCCAATGGTAAAATCCCTGTGCTCGAATCACCTACAGGGCAATGCCTTTGGGAATCAAACGCCATCCTCAATTATCTCGCTCATGGCACTAGCTACCTACCAGATGAACCTTGGCAAAGAGCGAAGCTTCTTCAATGGCAATTCTTTGAACAATACAGCCATGAGCCGTATATTGCGGTTGCGAGATTCATTGCCAAGTATCTCGGGTTACCCGAAGAACGCAGAGCAGAATTTGAGGCCAAAAAGGAAGGTGGATACAAAGCACTTCAGGTTATGGAGGGGCAATTGTCGGCCAACGAATTTCTTGTCAATGACACACTAACCATTGCAGATATATCTTTGTACGCCTATACCCATGTCGCTCATGAAGGCGGCTTTGATATTTCAGGATATCCAGCTGTTCAGAGGTGGCTAAGTCGTATATCGAGACATCCTCGTCATGTCACCATGTCGTAATTAGAATTAAGTATTTACTCTTTTTTCGCGCTTATTTACTATGTCCATATAGTTCGCGATGCAATAGATACTGTTGGCGAAAGCAATCAATTTATAAACAAATATAATACAAGCTGGAGGAGAATGAGTAAAAAGACTTAGTGTACCCGAGCACTAAGTTAAGGGCGATCGCTGTAATTATTCACAAATTGGGATAGAATGGTAGTGTAGGTCACAGCTATAAATTTCATTTCTTTGTGTCTGAGGAGTCTTCAAATAGCTGAACTCGGAGCCCAGGACTCCTGATTGCTATGACGGATCGCCATCATCCCCATCACTGGTGGGAAGGACACTACCGGCAAATAATTAATGCCATTACTCGCGGTCAAATTGTCCCTTTTCTCGGTGCAGATATTAACCTGTGCGATCGCCCAAAAACGACAGAGGGGCGGCTGGAAAGTTGGCAGGGCGATACCTATCCCCCCAGCAATCTAGAGCTGGCTATTTACCTGGACGAGGAAGCTTCTGGCTTTAGTTATCGCCAGGAGGTTCGCTGTCCCCTTTGCGATACCGAGGACATCAATAGCTTGCCGGAGCAATGCCCGCTCAGGCAAGGAGCCATTACCAAAATGCCTCTCCAGCAAGTCTCGCAATACGTTTACTCCGCGCTCGAGGGAGGGAAAAGTCGCCTGCGGGGCGCTTTAAACGGGCTTTTCGAGCGGAAATATACACCCAACTCGGTGCATAGTTTTTTTGCCAAGTTGCCCAAGGTAATGAGAGAAAAAGGGTATTCTCCTCCCTACCAACTGCTCGTGACTACCTGTTTTGACAGCACCTTAGAGGAGGCATTTAGAGAAGCCCAGCAGGAATTTGACTTAGTTTCCTTCGTCGGCGCTCCGCAAAGAGGTTATTTTGAGCATCAAACGCCTGAAGGGGAAAAAATTAAGATTGATGACCCCAACAAATATTCTGGCCTTTCCCTAGACAAGCGCCCAGTCATCCTCAAACTCTACGGGGACTATGCAGGAAATTTTGTCATCACCGAAGATCATTATATCGATTATTTAGCCCATCGAGACACGACCGAAATCTTACCCGGAAGTATTTTGAGCAAATTGTGTCATGATTCCAGTACAATTTTGTTTTTGGGATACAGTCCCTGTTACTGGAATTTGCGGGTAATTTTGCGGCGCATCTGGTCTGAAAAAATATCTAGCACAGATAAAAATTGGTGGGCTATTCAAGCTAATTTCAAAGTTTTAGAGCGTCAGATTTGGAAGCAATATTCCGTGCAGATTCCGCCTCCTGAGGATAGCAGACCGCTAGAAGATTATATTTCAGAATTAGATAATCGCTTGCAGCAGTTGCCAACTAAAGGAGGTACTTCGCCTATACCTTCATTTAAACCCCTAAGAAATCGGGTTTTTATTAGTTACAGTCACAAAGATACAGATTGGTTGAACAGACTCCAGACTATTCTTAAACCAGCGATTCGAGCAGAAAAAATCTCAGTTTGGGACGATACGAAAATTCAACCAGGGGCTAGCATCGGGAGCGCAATTAGTCAGCATAGAACCCGAATTAGTTAAAGAGGTTTTGGAACAGGTCAAAGTCGGTAAAATTACCCTCGGCGAATTAGGGCGTGGTGGGGTTGAAATTGAGTCTGAACTGGTGCCAGAGGTCAAGATTGAAACTCCCTACCTGCAATTGGTCATGACTCGCCTCTGGAACAAGGAGTGTCATCCTGATGGCTCCTACCGTTTGCGACTAGAGACACTGACGGGGTTGGGTGGGGCAATAAAGATTGTCGAAGACCATTTCCAGGAGCACATAAGGTTGCTCTCTGAAAAGGAACAAGAGGCGGCGGCAAGAATCTTTGAATATCTAGTGACCCCCGCAGGTAGCAAGATTGCCTATCCCGTTCTCGATCTGACCAAACAAACAGGGCTGGATGCCAAACAGCTTAAGAAGTTGCTCGAGAAGCTCTCAAGTTCAGAATTCCGCTTGCTGCATGCTCTGGGTCCCTCTCCCGACAAGCCTGGAGTACAACGATATGAAATTTTCCACGATGTAGTGGCTTTAGCCATTCTGAACTGGCGTAGGCAGCACTTAAATAAAGTTAATCTCAGTCGCCTCAAACGCCGTCTATTGGTGTGGATATCGGTTGTAGCTGTTGTGATTCTGAGTATAACTTTCTTTGTTAGGTGGAGTTACGAGTATCAGCGCACCGAGGGAATGATCGCAAGACTCAAAGAGCTGTCGCTCCGTCAGCCAAAAGAAGCAAAAGCAAGCGCAGAGAGTATTTTGGATCATGTTGCTAATTATCTGTGGCAAAAAGGAGGCGAGCAGAGCCTAGACAAACTACTTAAACTGCTTAGGGAGTCGGATGAATTCATCACGGAAGACTATGGTTTCGATCCTTGGGTTGCTTTCGTCATGCCCTCTGTAGATCAGAAAAGGGACTGGCCGCTTGCCATCAGGTATAACCCTAGCAAAAAACTCGATCAGGGAAAACTACTGTATTGGTGGCGAAGAATGGCGCCAAACATATCTGAAAAATGGGGTGTTGTGGTACCTATGGGACTCAAACTTGAACTCGACGATGCCTTGCCAGTGGATGAAATAGTAGCGATCGTACAGCATCCGAAAAAAGATACTTCGGATACGAGAACCGAAGAAAGCAAATTAGAAAGCAAATTGGTTTTCCCTGCCCGACCGCTTTCTGTGATTATTACTGAAAAAGAGATGACCCCGCGACTAAAATTGTTTTTCGAGAAACATAAGGAACAATGGACGGAATTAAAAGAGCTGAAATATAGGGGACCTTGGTGGCTGGTTCCTCGTTGGACTATTCCCTTGTGGAAAGCTGCCAGGCATCAGGCTTTGACTCGTGAGGCAGCGATTGCGATAGCTCTTTTCGATCACTTGGGCGAGAATTCCGAATTAGTAATTACTCGCGATACCACCAACTACCTGCTTGAAAGAGTACGCCAGAATGGTTATCCTAAGACGGTTGAGGAAGCTCTCGCCGCGCGCGGAGGATTAGAAGGACTTCAGCAAGATCTGAGAGAGCTCGTGCGGCAAGATATTTCATTATACGGTTTGGAGTATTTGCTAGATGCCCTAGCCAATTATCCACTCCCTTACTACCAACCGTCGGAAGCAGCGGAACTCGCTAGTTATGAAGTGTATGACTTGAGGCTACAGGGTTTATTCTATTATCCTTATCTAACTGAGCCTAGGCCAGCTAAAAGCATTGACGAAGAAACTAAGTTAATCTCTAAGTGGGACTTCGATACAATTTACGGTGAAACCGGAAAATGGTTGTCAGTAGAGCGGCCAATAAGAGTCTACATCGGAGCTAAGTTACTAGAGAGTTTTGTAACACCAGATGATAAGCTTAAACCGGAAGTTGTCGAAGCGCTGGAAGAACTGCGTGGCGATTTGTACAACCGATTTGGTATTTCAGCGCCGGGAGCAAGTTTTCGCGACTATACTGGGGATAGGGAATTGCCAGAAGATGCTTTGCGCATAGAAATTGTCAAGCAGACTAGCGATAACGACGATGCCAAACCTATAGGCGATATAGCTCCAGAACAAGCATTAGAACGCCTCAAGAAAGAACTCGGTCGGCGTTACCTAGGTTGGCGAACCTGGTGGCTCACGGCAGAAAAGGTCAACTGGTTATTATTGTACGACCTCCCGAAGGATTTACGCGACTGGCTTTTGAACAACTATACGCTCACCGACCTCAAGCAAATCTTGCGCCTCGTAATTGCGCCAACCGATAAAGAAATCGACATTTATACTACGGGAGGATATACGGAACAAGCGCTTAAGGAAATTGCTCCAGAACAGTCTCTCAGGCATCCTGAATGGCTGCTTGCCTCCCTAATCTTCTGGGTAAACGCCGAAGATCCTTTGGATGCCAACGAGATAGCGAAATCTCTACAAGCAACGAAGCGCGAGCGTTTGAAACCAACTCAGGCATCAGTACCTGGCGGTAAAGTTACAGGCTTAGTGCAAGAAGGGATTTCTGCTCTTGAGAAACAGAATTTTAAGTCTGCCGAAGGATTATTCAAAGAAGCGCTGAAATTAGACCGGAAGATCGCTAAGGAAGCCTTTCTCATTCTCTATCCACTTCAGCAGCGAATGAGTGTAACTGGACAACTTAGGCAGCTAGAAGCTCGGTGTTCCCCCTTACCTGATCCAGGAGAGTTCTCAAATGCTTCGGTGATTAATATTCCAACCCCATATGAGATCGAAGATTTCCTGGAGCAGTATAGCAAGAAAATTAGCTCTGCAGAGCGACGAGGGCTAGAGCTTTGCTTGTTGGCAAATTATGTCCAAGAAAACTATCCACAGAAAGCCAGAACATTATTTAATGAGCTGATAAAAAACCGACAGGAGGAGACCTGGAGCGCAAACGAAGAATATCAGTAGCGTACTGGATGTTAAAGCTACACGGTACAGTTGTCACTCGACCAGAACAGTGGGAACAAATCCAGAAATTACTCTCTAGTGGTCTGTCAAGATTAATTTTGTGAGTTGAATGATAAAATCGAAATAGTAGTATCTACAAGTAAAATTTCTTCATAACTCAACTATGGCTAAACGTTATCTTGTCCGGTTAACTGGGGAAGAAAGACAACAACTTCAAGAATTAGTATCCACTGGTAAAGCTGCCGCTTATAAAATTAAACATGCCAATATTTTGTTAAATATCGATGTTAATGGACAAAAATGGACTGATGAGAAAGCCGCTGAAGCTTTCGCTTGCCACCGTAATACTGTTGCTAATCTGAGACAAAGATTTGTGGAGCAGGGATTAGAAGCTGCCTTGAAACGTAAACCACGTCTGTGTGGACCCCGACAACCTATTTGTGACGGGGAAGCAGAGGCTAAATTAATTGCTCTACGTTGTGGTGAACCGCCATTGGGTTATAGCCGTTGGTCACTGCGTCTGTTGGCAGACAAAGTAGTTGAGCGAGAAATTGTCCCGACCATTTCTCATGAAACAGTACGTCAAGTCTTAAAAAAAACGAATCTTATTGCCTCATTTACGTCAACAATATGTCATCCCACCGGAACAAAATGCGGAGTTTGTTACTTGCATGGAAGATGTATTAGAGATTTATCATCGACCCTATGAGATGAAGCATCCAGTAATTTGTATGGATGAGCAGCCGATACAATTAGTGAAAGAAGTTCGTATTCCTTTACCCGCCCAGCCTGGACAACCAGAAACATTTGATTTTGAGTATGAACGCAATGGCACCGCAAATATTTTCTTATTTACAGAACCTTTAACTGGTTGGCGAAAAGTAGTAGTGACACAACAGAGAACTGCGATTGATTGGGCCAAAGAAATCAAAACTTTGTTAGAGGAAGATTATCCCCAGATTGAAACTGTCACTTTAATTTGTGACCAGTTAAATACTCATCAACCAAGTTCACTTTATAAAGCATTTAAACCAGAACTTGCTCGTAGTAAGCGTCAAAAGATTAGATATTCATCATACCCCAAAACATGGAAGCTGGTTAAATATTGCCGAACATGAATTATCGGTATTAAGCAGACAATGTTTAGACCGTCGAATACCGGATAGAGAAACTTTAGAACAAGAAACAACAGCTTGGTACATCGCTCGAAATCAACAGAAAAAGTCAGTGGATTGGCAATTCACCACAGAAGATGCACGAATTCGTCTGAAACGTCTCTACCCACAAATTAAAGATTGACAAACCACTAGTGCTTTTCAAAAATGGAAGAAAGATCAAACGGCAGAGGCTGCAGTTTATGAACTAATTATACGATATACAGATAAGAACAGATGGCCACCACGATGGTACTCCTCGATGCTCGAAGCTATGGGAAAACTGCGCCCCAACAGCTATGGGATCTCACATTACCTAGGTTGGTTATGATCAGAAGGCAGGAGTGCTGACGATTTCCAAAAGTCTTTAGCTTATTTAGATAAAGCCGAATCTAATCTTTCCAGAATTCCACAGGATCAGCAACCGCCTCTGCGTGCCTGGAATCAATGGCAGAGAGCCTATGCTTATTTGAATTGGGCAGAACATGAAGCCCCTCAGCAGCGGCAAGAGAAACTCCTGAAAGCAAGAGAGTTACTAGAGAAAACTCGAGAGGAATTGCCAACTAAGGACGATGGCTGGACTACAGAATGGCCTGGAGATAGAATCTACGAATCCCTTATCGCCGTCCATCTAAACTCACGGTTCGCTCATTTTGGAAACCTGCTAGCTAAATAAATAGGATAGAAACAAGTATTGACAAGCTATTGAGCGATTAAGGTCAGCTCCCAATCGAGTGAAAA
>JAAUYA010023415.1_pt1 | contig 32547 bp, 31 predicted proteins | sample 7278161 | NCBI WGS metagenome assembly JAAUYA01 (sample SAMN14350120, study PRJNA611818) | marine sediment metagenome | isolation source: surface marine sediment (3m) | place: French Polynesia: Moorea | collected 2018-08
AGATGCTATGTCCCAGAATATTTGGGCTTTGACTGCTTAAGTTGACACCAGTGGCAAGCCTTGCGCCCCTACAATTGCTATGTTGCATGATTAAATGAAATTGGGATTAAAAGGCTCCCATTCTCCCTGCTCCCTGCTCCCCTACAGCCGAAAGGAAGCTTAAATGCCTATAGGGCTTACACCCCTGCATGACCTAAAGCTAAACCTGCCACCAGCATTCCTAAAACCAAAAAAGGTTGAGCACTGGCTTGATATTTAACATCATTCTTTAAAGGATCGCGCAGGAAATACATATCCTGAAAAGTAATTTGGGGAATAACTAAAAGTAGCAAAATAGTAGCATAAAGATTTTGATGAATACTAATTAAATAACCGGCTATGCCCACTTGAAATACATCAATCATGATCACGCAAATCCAAGCCGCAGTCGTCACCCCAAACATTACTGGTAGGGATTTTAAACCTAATTTACCATCGCCTTCCACACTCTTAAAGTCATTCACCACAGCAATGCCTAAACCCGCCATACTGTAAATTAACGTCAAAATCACGATAGTCCAGTTTAACTCTCCAAACAAAGCATGACCAGCCCACCAAGGCAGAGCGATATAACTCGCGCCCAAAGCATAATTACCTAGCCAGCCATTTTGCTTCAGCTTCAGAGGAGGAGCAGAATAGATGTAGGAAACGAAAGCACCACCGATAGCCAAACAGGTAAGCACGGGAAATTCATGTCCCGCCCAAACATCAAGCAGATAAGCAATACCAACACCGCCCAATAAGAGAATAATAATTTGGGTAACAACTTGGGGCAGAGAAATTGCTCCCGAAGGGATGGGGCGGTAGGGTTCATTAATGGCATCAATCTCGCGATCGTAGAAATCATTGAGAGTTTGGGTATAACCCGTCATCAAAGGACCGGAAAGTAACATACAGGTTATGGCTTTTAAAAAATCTTCCAGAGTCCAACTATAACCACCAGAAGATGCCGCCCCGCAGACTACACCCCAAATTAGAGGTATCCAGGTAATCGGTTTCATTAACTGGAGGCGGAGTTGCCAAATTGACTTACCCTGAGATGCCCCTTTCATTCCTAGTAATTGTCTAGCTTGGGCTCCCTTATCACTGCGGGGAAACTGCTCAGAATCTTTGGTTTGAGAAGAATCAGACATGAGATTTACTTCAACCTGTACTATAGAGAAATAATTAGATAATGTTGCTGAAATTTTGCTCCTTTAACCGGTTTACCCTTTAAAGGAGGTGGTAAGAAAATATTGTGACGTTGGTTTCCCGCTTCAATAGTAATTTCTGGACCTGATTGAGAAAGTTGGACTTGTTTTTTGTCAAAACCCGGTAAAAATACCTTAATTTCTCGTAATGGTATATCAATAGTAATTGGTTTTGGTGCTTGATTGGCTGCTTGTTGAAAGTCTGGCAAGGCATCCATCAACGGTAGCCAATTTTGCTCCTCTAGAGTAGGAACAGATGTGACGGGTATGGGATTAAATTCTGCGGTTAATTCCTCAGTTATCCTAGCTTGGTTTAATAAGACACCACCTACTGTAAGTCCTATTTGTTGAGCGCTGCCCCACCAATATTTAGCAGTGGCGATCGCTTCTGGTTGATTAGTAGTAACTAAATAAGAGGCGACTCTTTGGGCATTAGCCAAAGCAGCCTTGCCCTGCTCTAAAATGTCGTTGAGTTCATTATCAGATCCAGATGCCAAATCATCGGGAGACCAAGAAGCGGTCAAAACCGCACTAGTTACAGGTTGCACAAAAGGAGAGATGGCTTTAACTAAATCTGATTGGTCTAAAGTTTGACGTACTCGACGGAAGTACCAGCTTAAGACATCGGGAATCCCGAACATTCTCAAAGTATTCAGACTAGCAAAACCGTCGAAGATAATGACGTCATATTTACCACTTTGATCCTGTTCTCTCAGAAAATTGAGAGCTAGAGCATCGTCCATGCCAGGTAAAAGCGCTAGCTCTTGTCCATAGATATTCTTTAAAGTCGGCGAACGTAGATATTGGGCTTCCAAATCCTTCATTTGTTCCCAACTCTGTTCCAATAGTTTGGTTCCTTGTAACTGAATTGCTTTTAAATTGGGAGCAATTTCCGTTACCGATGAATCTACCGATTGTCCCAATAAGATACTCAAAGTAGGACTGGGATCTTGTCCGATTAGGAGGACGCTAGACCCAAGACTGGCAAATTTTTTCGCCGTGGCGATCGCCATAGTTGTACGACCGCTACCGCCTTTTCCCAAAAAAGTTAGATTAAATGACATATTATTTTGCTGGTGATGCTCTACCTCTGCCTAATTACTTACTCTACTTTTTCAATTTCATCTGCAAAAAACCAACTGGTAGTTCCATCTGGAAATTCCACAGATACACCTACGCCACTGCCATCAGTCATTTTAAAAGCTCTAATCTTGGCTTCTTTACCTTTTTGGTGTGTTTGTTTAGCTTTTTCGATGATCTCCCCAGATACTTTTTCTCTAAGGCGAGCGATCTTAACTTTTTGGCCTATTTCCATTCCTGTTTAATATAATGTAATTTGGTAACCATTCCTAAGTTTAGCGGAATTTGGTAATGTTGTCATGAGTTCATTTGCTAATGATTAGTGGTTATTTAACTACTAATCACTGAGAGCTGACACCTGCGTCTTTTTCGCTTATAGTATATAAGACAAAGATATTTGTATAATTTATGACTTTAGTCTTTAAAAAACAACTAACACTAGTTAATAAGCATCCCCTTTGGTCTCTAGGTTTACGCTATTGGCAGCTATTATCGGTTCTAGTTCCTCAAAACCTATCTATTCGTTATCGAGGTTCTTTTCTAGGAGTCTATTGGTCTTTGCTGAATCCTTTGATTATGACGGGACTATACACAGCTATATTTGGTACAGCTTTTGCTGCTTACTTTAATGATTCTATTGTTAATTATATTTTTGCTGCCTTTACTGGTTTATTAGTCACTAATTTTTATAGTTCCTCAACTACTCAAGCTTTGACTAGTATCGTTTCCAATGGAGATTTACTCAATAAAATTCGCCTGCCATTACCTGTTTTTCCCATCTCTATGATTGCCGCTAATGTATTTCAGTTTATGGTGGGTTCTCTACCTCTATTGGCCATTGTTACCCTGATTAACTCTCATAATCCTTTATATATTTTTTTACTCTTACTGCCTTTTCTGGCTTTAACCCTAGTTTGTCTAGGTGTAGGTTTATTTGTTAGTGCTTTATTCGTATTTTTCCGGGATCTAGGCTATTTTTACGAAATTGCTTGTTTTATTATGTGGATTACCAGCCCCGTCTTTTATCCGGTGGAAATCGTCCCAGAGAGAATTCAACCTCTCTTAGGCATTAATCCTCTAGTTCCCATCATTGTCACTTTACGTCAAATTAGCTTAGATGGAGCTATCCCCGACCTACATTATCTAATCAGAGGATTTTTAAGTGGGTTGATTCTTTTAGCGCTAGGCTGGCTATTTTTTCGCAGGGTGCAGACATATTTTATGGATTTACTTTAAACTTTAACTATAAGCAATCTCTAAAAATAATCTTATAATTATCAAAAATTTGAGGCAGTGAATGGAAGTAATTAGATTAGACAATGTTTCATTGTGGAGGAGAACTCAAGAAGAGTTTTCTTATGATTTAAAAAAAACTATTCTATCTGTTTTACAGGGTAAATATCAAAAACCAGCTCGAAAACGGGTTTTACAAGAAGTTAACTTCGTAGTTAATTCAGGTGAAAAAATCGGTATTGTTGGCTCTAATGGTGCCGGAAAATCAACTTTACTCAAAGTAATTTGTGGGATCCTAGAACCTACCCTTGGTAGGGTAAGAGTAAAAGGGAATATTGCTCCTTTACTGGAGTTGGGAGCAGGTTTTAATGTCGATATGTCAGTGAGAGAGAATATTATTGTCTATGGAGTTTTACTAGGGTACTCTAGAACAGAAATGAAAACAAGAACTCACAGTATTTTAGAGTTTGCTGAGTTGCAAGACTATGCTGAAGTGCCGGTTAAAGCCCTCTCTTCAGGGATGCAAGCCAGATTGGGTTTTGCTGTAGCCACTGACATTAAACCAGATATTCTGATCTTAGATGAAGTTTTGTCAGTAGGTGATGCTAAATTTAAGAAAAAATCTCAACAAAAAATCGAAAGTTTATGGAGTCAAAGTTCAACTATCTTGTTTGTTTCCCATAGCTTGGAGTCGGTGCAAGAATTGTGCGATCGCGCTATCTGGCTAGAGCAAGGTAAAATTGTTTTCTATGGAGAGGCGTCGGAGGCTGTCGAGCGTTACCTGTACGCTGTAGAATCTGGAGAACGTATAGGATTACAGAAATAGTATATGAAAGTATTAATTACAGGAGGAGCTGGATACATCGGCTCAGTTTTAACCCCAACTCTGTTGGCGCAAGGTTACTCTGTCACAGTGTTAGATAATTTTATGTTTCGTCAAAACAGCCTCGCTGATTGTTGTCAATATGATACTTTTAATGTAGTCAGAGGGGACTGTCGAGATGAAGAGCTGCTCAAAGAGTTGCTCAAGGATGCCGATATTATTATCCCCCTAGCAGCTTTAGTCGGTGCCCCCCTATGCAATCGGGATAAAATTGCCACTGAGACAACTAACTTGGAGGCAGTGAAAATGTTATCCCGTCTCGCCAGTAAAGAGCAAAGATTTTTAGTGCCCATTACCAACAGTGGATACGGCATCGGAGAGGCAGGTAAATACTGTACCGAAGACAGTCCTTTACGTCCTATTTCTCTATATGGGGTAACGAAAGTAGAAGCAGAAAAGGCGATTCTAGAGCGAGAAAACAGCATTTCATTCCGTTTAGCTACTGTATTTGGCATGTCACCGCGCATGAGAATTGATTTATTAGTCAATGATTTTGTCTATCGTGCTGTTTACGATCGCACGGTGGTGATTTTTGAGGGGCACTTTAAGCGGAATTATATCCATATTCGGGATGTAGCCAAGGTATTTTTGCATGGCATCGAAAATTTTGAGGCCATGAAAGGGAAGCCCTATAATGTAGGTCTAGAAAATGCTAATTTATCTAAATTAGAGCTTTGTGCTGAAATTAAGCAATACTTGCCAAATTTTGTGTACATAGAAGCTCCTATTGGTGAAGATCCCGATAAAAGAGACTATATTGTCTCTAATGCTCGCATTCTCAGTACTGGTTTTGAACCAGAATGGCCTTTGGGTAGAGGGATTAAAGAACTGATTAAGGGATATACTATTTTACGTAATAGTATCTATGCCAACGTTTAGGAGCTAAATTGAGCATGCCATCGGATTTTAGTCAAGTTATCGGCGTAATTTTAGCAGGAGGTTTTGGTACCAGAGTAAAACATCTCCTGCCCAATATTCCTAAACCGATGGCTTCTGTAGCAAATAAACCTTTTCTGGAATGGGTAATTAGATACCTAAAATCACAAGGCATTCAAAAAATAATTCTCTCTACTGGATATTTAGCTGAGGTAGTAGAAACCTATTGTGCGACTCAACCCGTAGAGGGGATCGAGCTGGAGTGTTGTCGGGAAACTAAGGCTTTGGGTACAGGTGGTGGTTTTGTGAATGTAGTCAACAAGAGTAAAAATTCTCCTGCTGCTTGGCTAGTCACTAATGGTGATTCTTTGATCTTTGCCGAGCTTGAGTCTTTATTAACTTATCTCGAAGATCGGACGGTAGCAGGAGTAATTTTAGGTTTATCCATGGCAGATGCTTCTCGCTACGGCTCTTTACGATACGATAAAGAGCATAATTTAATTAGTTTTGCCGAAAAAAAAGCGGGAGCAGGAGTAGTTAACGCAGGAGTATATCTATTACGTCATTCTCTGGTGGCACAGTTTCCTCACAAGACTCAGCTAAGTTTGGAACAAGAAGTTTTTCCTCATTTACTGAACAACAGTGTTAAATTGAAAGTACACATTGTGAATGTTCCCTTTTTAGATATCGGTACGCCGAAATCTTTAGCTCAAGCAGAGGATTTTATTCTTGAGAATTACCCTAGTTTTTTAAACTAAGGAATAAACTAGAAAACACAGATGTAAAAATTAACTATGAATGTCTATACCTGCGTAATTAGTCAACCAGAACAGGAGTCGCTAAAACTGCCGTGTTTAGAAGAAGTATCTGAGGAATTAGCGACAAAAGAAGCAAACTTGACCCAAACCCTAGAGCGTTCAGAAATATATTTAGATCCCGATAAACGCTATCGCCTAGTAAGCGATCGGGATATCGAACAACTCAAGCCTTTTACGAAGATAGGTGAAAAGCACCTCTATGCCCTTTCAGTGATGGACTCTCGACCTCCACAAAAGTCTTATCTCGATACTTTTTTAGAAACAGTAGAAGTAGTAGATCGTAATAGTTTGGTTGATGCTGGTATTCCATCCCTCGCTTTCCCCTACCTAACTTTAGCCGAATTTTGCCCCACCATACCAGAATTATTCGATGCTTGGCACTCAGCACAGACACAACAAGAATTTATAATTATTACCCAAACAGATAAATGGCAATCCTTATCTCAACGGCTAGGAGATAATAACAGTATTACTTTGGCACAAATGTTTGATTATCTGGATCAGATGGCTTCATTATGGCAAGGATTGAGTAAGGTAAATTGTTGTCAAACATTGTTAGAAGAAACTAATTTAGGCATCGATGAAGATAATACTCTAGTTATTAAACAGCTATACCCAGATGATTCAGAAAACTCCCCACAATTACGACAATTAGTAGAAGTTTGGCTCAGTTTATGCGAAAAAATGGCTCGGGAGGAAGAAAATCTGCTTATTCCCTTATTAGGCTTAGTCAAGGAAGGAAAAATTGAGAACATTAAACAATTACGCTCCCAAATACAAACTATCTCTCAACAAATAGATCGCGACTCCTCATTATCAGACGAACAAGACGATCTATTGTTAGTCACTTCACCAGAAGAGCTAGAAGCTTTATCTGCTCAGTTTGACTTTGATGAATCTGAACTTGATGACAATGAACAAGATGAAGAATCAACAGTTGTCAGTGGCGATATCGACGATCAACCGACGGTAGTTCTGCCGATGCGACTTTTGAATATCAGTGATTCTGGCTATACAGATATTGGTCGTATCCGCAATCACAATGAAGATTGCTTTGCGATCGAAACTAGAATTTATAAACAGGAGAGCCCTAGAGGGACAAAATATGATGGACGTGGTTTATATATAGTTTGTGATGGTATGGGAGGGCATGCAGCCGGAGAAGTCGCTAGCGCCATGGCGGTTAAAACTCTGAAACAGTATTTTCAAGAACATTGGCAGGATGAATTACCAGACCAAGAAACTATTAAAAAAGGTATCCTTAAAGCTAATCAAGCTATCTATAGTAACAATGTCGAAAAGGGTAGCATGGGTAGTCAGCGTATGGGTACCACTCTAGTTATGACTTTAATTCAAGGAACAAAAGTAGCGATCGCCTATGTCGGTGATAGCCGCATTTACAAGGTTACCCGCAAGTGGGGCTTAGAACAATTAACTGTCGATCACTGTGTAGCGCAAGCAGAAATTAAGCACGGTGTTGAAGCCAAAACTGCTTTCGCTCGTGCAGATGCTTTTCAATTAACTCAAGCTTTAGGACCAAGAGATGATAATTTTGTTTATCCAGATACTGCCATCATGGATATTAAAGAAGATACTTTATTGCTGCTTTGTTCTGATGGTCTATGTGATAATCAATTGTTAGAAAATAATTGGCAAACTTACCTTTCCCCTCTAATTAGTTCTAAAACCAATCTAGACGAAGGATTAATCCAATTGATTGACTTAGCCAATCAAGTTAATGGTCACGATAATATTACTGGTATTCTGATTAGGATTAAAGTACAACCTAATTTAGAATCTCAAAGAGCTTTTTTTTAGTTAGTAGTTGGTTGAACTACCAACTACTAACTCCAGCTAACTTTCAGAGTATCTGGGCAACTGCGATCGCCTACTAAAATCACACCCCGGTTATTGGCTTCTAACTGACGCACAATTTTGTAAATTGCTTCTATTTGGTCCGTAGCTGCCGCTTTCTCAGCTAAACTAGGGAGAGCTAAAGCTTGAGTTTCAGTTCTTAACACCCTCAATACCCGTTTTTGTAAATCTAAAATAGAAGCAGCTGCTTTCTTCCCTGCTTCTACTCCCGGTTGGTGGTAAGCATTGATATTAACCAAGTAAGCATATATACTTACTGCTCTTTCGTATAAAGCAATTAACGCGCCCACAGTACGAGGATTAACTTCAGGAATAGTTACCGTAATCGAGTTGCGTCCGTTATCATATAATGCCTGGCGAGTACCTTCTAAAAACCCAGATAAATAGTCTCCACTCGTTACACCTTCTTCTAGCTCAAGGGAAATACCTTCTCGATGTTTGAGTACCTCAATAAAAGTCACAAAAAAATTGGGGATTCCTTCCCGCAGTTGCTGCACATAAGCGTGTTGGTCGGTAGAGCCCTTGTTCCCATAGACAGCAATACCTTGATAGACATTATTGCCATCTAAATCTTTTTGTTTACCTAATGACTCCATAACTAATTGCTGGAGATAACGACTAAACAGCAGCAAATTATCTTTATAGGGAAGCACAACCATATCTTTCTTCCCTTGACCATCTCCGGCATAATACCAAGATAAAGCTAATAAAGCAGCAGGATTATTTTTTATTGCTCCCACTCTAGTAGCGATATCCATTTCCTTCGCTCCTTCTAGCATGGCATCAATATCAATACCTTGTAAAGCAGCCGGAAGTAAACCCACTGCCGAAAGTTCTGAAGTCCGTCCTCCTACCCAGTCAAACATGGGAAAACAGTCTAACCAATGCTCTTGTTGAACTGTTTGATATAGCTTACTGCGATCGTCTTTCATGGTGATCGCTACTGCATGAGCAGCAAAATTTAATCCTTTTTGCTCATAAGCGTGTTTTACCTCTAGCATTGCGTTACGAGTTTCAGGTGTACCGCCTGATTTACTGATTACTAATACTAGTGTACTATAAAGGCGATCTTTTACTTTCCCTAATATGCGCTCTATGCCTGCTGGATCGGTATTATCAAGAAAATGAACGTTTAGAGAGGGATTTTGAGGGGCTAAGGCTTCAGCGACAAATTGGGGTCCCAGGGCTGAACCACCAATACCAATCGAAATGAGTTCGGTGAATTTAGGCGCAAAAGGTGGTTTAATCGCCCCATAATGAACTTTTTGGGCAAAATTACTAACATCAGCTATAGTTTGCCTGATTTCTGCTTTAATTTCATGGTTAGGGGCTAGATCGGGGTTACGCAACCAATAATGGCCAACCATTCGTTTTTCATCAGGGTTGGCGATCGCCCCTTGTTCTAATTTGGCAACTGACTCAAAGGCATCAGTAAATTTAGGTTCGACAGTAGCCACAAAGCGATCGTCAAAACCCATGCGACTGACATCTAGATATATACCTAAACCTTCGTGGTAATAAAGCCAAGTTTGATAGAGTTGCCAAAGTTGTTGATTGTCCATAATACTGACACTAAAGATAGATCAAAAATATCATAGATCAATATTTTCGACTTTAATGGCTAGAAAAACTATTAACTAGCCAAAACAATATCTTCAGGATCTATATTCCAATTGATCCAGCGAATTGCTTCTCTAGCAGAATAGAAATTTGGGGGAATACGCAAAGCATGAATATATTTAGTACTAGGGCAGGTCATTTTCAATAAACATATTGGTTGTTCGTCAACATCGTCAATAATTTTGTTAAATCTTACTAAAGTATATTCTTGCCAAGAATCTATTTCTTCTGCTTCTAATTCTGCAGCAAGGCGATCGTAACCTAAACCTCGAATTAAAACTCTTCTTAATTCTGCATTTTGCTCTTCTAATAACCATTGAGATTGCCAATTTTTCGCTTCTAATTGACCATATTTACGAGGAATAATTACTCCCTCATAAGCATAAAATCCTTGCCCATCAGCAAATTCAATCGCTAATTCACCGTCAGCGTGTAAGCAATACTGATGATTTAGATGCAGTTTACGGGGGCGATCGCTGATTAAACAGATATTTTCATAAGGCAAAAACCAACCACAGTTATTAATAATTTCCTCAAATAATTTCCATTCTTTAGAAGGACAAAAATTACCTAAAGTATTAAAAAATTCTATTTTACTAGCTTCAATTGCCCATAACTCTGGCTGAATACAGGAGGAAGAAAACAAAGATTTACCCAGTAAATTCCCTAAACTATGCAGAAAATGAGTGGATCTACTTTGAGACAAAGACAAAATTATTTGTTCTAAAGCTCGGCTTAAGCTTGAGCTTTTTATTTCTGTTGCTAGTTGCTTAAATACTTTAATTAGAAGTTGACTATTAAGTTGACTTTGTCTTTGACTTATAAGTTGATTTAATCCTTCTTTAAACTGTAAATTGATTAAGTTTTCTGATGGCAATTTCTTAAGTTTGTTATCAGCATTGACTGATTTATTTTTATTTATTTGGTGACAAAATTTGTTTTGCCAGATACTTTTTAGAGAACTACCCAGATAAGAATCTAAGTTTTTTTTTAATAAATCAGTCAACTGACAAACTAATTCTTTTAATAAACCTTGTTTAGAATTTTTAAGCTTTGTTTTAAAAAATATTTTTAATTTATTAATTTCTTCTGATTCTACATCATCAAATGCAATCTTAAGAAGATGCTCCCAAATAAGACCAGGACTTTGATAAAAAATAATTTCTGGTGGAGGATAACCTAAAATTTGATAAAAAATCCTGATGTTGTTTTCTAATTTAGCAAAGTTAACTGGTTCTGTGGACAAAGCGATCGCCTGCCATTTATCATTGACGGCAGCTACGATATTTTTTGCCTCAGCAACAGTTTTCTCGTCAGTAGAGCAAAACATAAAGAAATTATTAGTAACTCACTTTTTGGCACTGGTTTAGCTCAGGTTGCCATTTATACTTGATTTTCAGTTGTTTTTTTGTAGGCGCGGGCTCTCTAAATATTCTTTTACCTTGCTGGTAAAGTAACAAGTTCGTGCCAATAATTAGCATTAACTTGTGAAGCTGATTTTTGTAGTCCATCGGCTCGATTTGAGGTTGAACCGCCGCCTTTGAAGGAGAATGATCGGCGATCGAGAATTGGCCGAGGATTATTGAATTTAATCGTAGGTGAAAATACAGAGCGACTGAGGCAGTAAGAAGATTTACGGATTTCACTCTTGGTAGGTTGATACTCTCTTTGAATGCGAATCATCCAGTTACCATGAGGAATTTCTAGAGCTCTATGCTCCTCGTGTTTTAAAGTTGCCTGTGGGGAAATTACTCGCAAATACAGGACTCTATCTCGTTCATACAATTCTGCTTGACCATTAATAATGCGGTGAGAGTTACCAGTTCCTTCTCCCTCTGCTAATCTGAGATGAAACAGTTTTTTGCCAGAGATTTTGGTGCTATCGATGGGGATTAGTAGGACATCTCCTTGACGGATAACACCTTTTCCTACATTTATCATACTTTTCTCCTTTTCTTTGGCGTTTCAGTAATTTTTCAGATCGTCTTTATCTCCTCTTTACGAAAATACCCATTGCTTTACTTATACCGATCACCTTTTCTGAAATTGCTTAGATTTATTCTTCATAAAATCTTATTGTCACATTACTAGTGGTAAAGGGCATAAATGAAACGGGAGTTCAAAATTCCCACAAGTCCTGAAAAATAAGGCTTTTTCATTCTGAATTCTGCATTCTGCATTCTGCATGCCACCACTAGCGCTAGCACTATTTGTTTTTGATTAACTCTACCGCATCTCTACTGTCAATTGCTTCTAAATATACCTTGACCTGTTCTTCTCTTGCTGTCGGTAAGGCTTTCCCGATAAAATCTGGATGAATAGGTAATTGACGATGTCCCCTATCTACCAAGACCACAAGCTTAATTTCTTCTGGTCTCCCGTATTCATTCACCGCATTGAGGGCAGCACGAATAGTGCGTCCTCTATAAATTACATCATCTACTAAAACAACTATTTTTCCGCTCAAATCCCAAGGAATATCTGTTTTAGCGGGAGTTCTCACCCCAATCCGATCTAAATCATCTCGATAAAAAGTAATATCCAATGCTCCTACTGGCACTTTAATCTGTTCGATCATTTGAATTTGATTTGCGAGTAAGTAAGCTAGTGACACTCCCCGAGTATAAATTCCTACTAAGACAACCTGAGACAAATCATCACAAGCTTCTACTATTTGAGAAGCCAGACGAGTTAAAGTACGGCGAATCTCGTCAGCAGATAAAATTTCGATGATTTGGGTTGACATAAATTGTTAGTAGTTGTTGGTCAGTAATCATTAGCTGGCATTTTGGGGGGAAAGTTAGGGTTGAGCAACAAGAACAACGGTAACATTATCTGAGCCCCCTGCTTTTTTTGCTTCTTCTATTAATTTATTAGCCGTTTCTTCTAAATTTTCTGATTGTTCTAAATATTTAAAGATTAAATCTTCTGGGACTTCTTCGGTTAAACCATCACTGCACAAAAGAAAGCGATCGCCTGATTCTGCCTCCAGAGTTTGAATATCAATTCCTTCATATAAATCTTTTCTGCCCAGACATTGGGATAAAACATGTCGCCAAGGATGAGTTTTAGATTCTTGCGAACTAATTTCTCCCGCGTTAACGGCTTGAGCAATCCAAGTATGATCTTGAGTGAGCTGTTCCAATTTAGAGTCCCTTAAACGATAGAGACGAGAATCACCCACATGAGCACGCCAAGTTTCATTATTGCGAAAAATTATTACTACCACTGTAGTACCCATATCACCTCTTTCGGGATGGGTATATTGATCTTCGAGAATACCTTCATTTGCTTGATAAATAGCTTTTTCCAGTAAATCGTATGACTCACCAGGACCATTCCAATTAGCATCTAAATAATCCCGAATTACTTCAGTAGCAATGCGACTAGCTTCTTGACCTCCTGCATGTCCACCCATACCGTCAGCAACAATAAAAAAGCGACCTTCTTGATCGGTATGATAATTATCTTGATTAACTGTCCTTATCAACCCCGGATCGCTTAAACCCGCGAATAGTCGTTTCATAAACTTCCTTAACTCAGTTTTTATCATTAGAACATACGATCGTACTTGTCCAATCGTTTCAGCAAAAGCAACAGAGCAATAGTGGGTACAATTGCTACCACAGCTACTACTATAGCTATTGGCCAATATCCATTGACCACTAAAAGAGTGGCAGACAAAATAAAAGCACTAATAAATAGAGTATAGTTAGTTGCCATTTGCATTCCACTGAGACGACGTAACAAGCGATCGGATTCTACACTTCTTACTCTTAAGCGTAGATCGCCACGCTCTATTTTATCTATTGTATCCTCTAATCGTCTTGGCAGACTCAAAGCGGTACTACTAACTTGAACTGCTTGTCTACTCAGTTCGTCAAAAATAGTATTCCCATTGGTACCATTAAAATCATTCATAAGCTCAAAAGCAAAAGGTTGTGCTACCTCCATAAAATTAAATTCCGGATCTAATCCTTTTCCTACCCCTTCTAGAGTGGAAAAAGCTCGCATCACAAAGGTAAAAGTTGCCGGGAAGCGAAAAGGCTGATCGTAAGCAACTTCGTACAAATCATCACTAATGTCATTAATTGATTGTTCCTCAAAGGGCTTATCCATGAAATTATCCAGCATAAACTGGACTGAACGCCTTACAGGACCAGGATCGTCCATCGGTGCTAGAGCTCCCAATTCAATCAAAGAAGCTACTACCCGTTCGGCATTTTTTTCAGTAATGCCAAACAGAGTTTCCATTAGTTTTTCCCGCACATTAGTTTTGATGCTTCCCATCATGCCAAAATCATAAAAAATCAAAGCCCCATCTGGATTAACGGCGATATTACCGGGATGGGGATCGGCATGAAAAAAGCCATCATTAAGTAACTGTCGTAAATAAGCTTTTGCCCCTAACCTAGCTAAATTTTTGCGGTCTAAACCTGCTGCTTCTAAAGCTTCATAGTGACTGATTTTAATGCCAGGTAAATACTCTAAAGTTAATACTCTAGGGGAAGTATAACGCCAATAAACCCTAGGTACTTTTACCCAGTCATCTTGGCGAAAATTACGACGAAAAACATCAGCATTGCGCCCTTCATTGAGATAATCAGTTTCTTGCCAGAGGATCCGACAACATTCTTCATAAATACCCAGCCAATCTCGACCTTTACCCCATCGGGGATGATTTTGAAAGTAGCGGGTAATTCGCTTCAGAATAGCTAAATCGATCGTAAATAGTTGCTTTAAACCCGGGCGTTGAACTTTAACCGCAACTTCCTCTCCTGAATGAAGTTGAGCTTTGTGAACTTGTCCGAGACTAGCAGCCGCTAGAGGGATAGGATCGAAACTGCGAAATAGTTTCGCGAGCGGTTTTCCTAACTCAGTTTCAATAATTGCGACTGCTTGTTCATAACTGAAAGCTGGGACTCGATCTTGTAATTTGGATAATTCCGCGACATACTCAGAGGGAAATAAATCGGCACGAGTGGAAAAAAGTTGCCCTACCTTGATAAAAGTAGGTCCCAACTCCAGTAAATTTTCTCTAATCCAAACAGCTTGAATTTTACGGCGTTCAGAGCGTTTTTGTTCCGTGAAACCTCCACCATAAGTCCATTGTTGGCCGTTACGCCAGAATTTAAACAACAGGATGAGGACAAAGTACCAGATATCAAGACGGCGACGGGTACGGGAGTAGTTTTCGCGGTTCCAGCGATAAGCTTTTTTCCCCGCCTCTGGTTTGTTGGTTACAGGAGCGCTCGCCGCATGGGAAGAATAAGGAAGATATTTGTTCGGTTTAGGATAAACTGCAGACACTCGCTTTCTTAATTTTTGACTAAAAGGTTATTGATAAAAATGATATTATTGGTAAGTATTATTGAGAATGATTGCGATAATTGTTTAACTCTGCTTTCAGACGCGCAATTTCAGCTCTTAATTCATCAAGAAGCTCTTGTAAATCAGCCTGAGTATCAGACTCAATGGTAATGGTGGTAGTAGTAGTCGTGGTTTGTTCTTTGTCTGCTTGGGCACGAGCTTGGACTTCTTCGGCAAATTGCCGCAGTTTTTCTCTGGTTTCAGCATCTAATTTACCTAATTCGCTTAAAGTATTAGTTAAATTGTCTTCAAGCTTTTCGGTGAGCACTTCGGCAAAAGCTTTACCAAAAAAAAAGGCTTCAACTACTGGATTACTCATTGCAACATTTCTTAATCTATTTTGTTACAAATTATATCAATTATTAACCAAATTGACACTCTCCTGTAAATCTAGCAGGATTCGATTTTCTTGTTCAGTTGCCTTGTCTTGATTCAGTCTCAAGTAATTTAGTTCGCTAACTGCGATTACCACCTGAACAAATTTGTAGTAAACTAAATAATCAGAACCGAACAACTTTACACGCAAGCTCCTGAATTCTCTGTGTGGGAATTCAGACTAGGAGTAAACAGCCTGACATTATCTTAAAATGTGCTAGGATGTATACTAAGTCCAGACGTAGGTGACATAAGAGTCGAATTGGTAAGTATCAAAATCTTACCAGAAAACTTATCTTTTTTAAAGTTTCATGGGAAAATAATGGGTTAAGCCCTTGTTTTTTAGAAAGTAGACTCAGACAGTCCCTAAAAGTTATCGTCTAGGGCAATATGTTCGGAGATACAAAAAATGCAGAATTCAAGAAGGCAGTGATTTTGAATCAATTTTCGTGGCCTTTCCTGAATTCTAAGTTCTTGGTTGTTAACAATGTGGTTTGATGATGATATAATCAAGCCTGATGATCCATTCTTTTGCAGGCTACGCTATTTCTATCAAGAAGCAGTGGGGCTTCCTGTAACTTCCCTATTCCATTTAAGGTCTCAATTAGTTGTATGCTCGAGTTTACAAGCTAGGAGATAAATTGAAGGAGGAGATTACGAAAAACTCGGAATCACTTGTACGGGTTTGGTAACCAAAACCCTACTAATTACGTTGATTTAGGTATGTCTCAATCAATAAGAGGCATGAATTAATAAAGGCTTTTTCATGGTTGTAAATAATGCTGGTAAAAGTTTTAAGGTTAACCAGTATCTTCGGTCGCAGTTGATCGCAGGGAAAAGGAAGTAGCTACTGCAACTCTAAATTACCCATATTTTCTAGAACAAGGCTAGTTAACCAATTAACTCAATAAAGCAAATTTTTATTTTATTATTCCTTAATTATCCATCGAATATAATTAACTATGGTCATTAAGTTTTGCCCAAAAATTCTAACCAGTTTAGTATTACGACCAGAGAAAAATTTCCCCAGATTTGCTTTATTGACTCTACATAGAGTGAAAATTATCTAGTCAGGACTTGTAAAAATTCTATCAGCAGAATTTTTTCCTAAACTAACACAACAAATGACGCAAAATCAATGACTGAGAAGAAAAGAGGGTTTTTAACAATATCAATCTACTAAGGAGATTTTGAGGAAACTGAATGCCAAAACAAATTATAATTGCCGAACAAAATCACATCGCTGCCGTATTTTCTGAAGATCAAATTCAAGAGTTAGTGGTTGCTACCGGAAATCAACAAGTTGGAGATATTTATTTAGGTACAGTAGAGAATGTCATTCCGGGTATTGACGCTGCTTTTGTGAATATTGGTGATGCTGAACGTAACGGATTTATTCATGTTAGTGATTTAGGCCCATTACGTCTGAAAAAAACGGCAGGAGCTATTACCGAACTACTTGCACCTCAGCAATCAGTGTTAGTGCAGGTAATGAAGGAACCCACGGGCAATAAAGGCCCGCGTCTGACGGGTAATATTAGTCTACCGGGACGTTATTTAGTGCTGATGCCTTACGGTAAAGGAGTCAATCTCTCTCGGCGCATTAAGAATGACAATGAACGCAGTCGCCTCAGGGCATTAGCTATTTTGATCAAACCAGCAGGAATGGGTTTATTAGTTCGTACTGAAGCAGAAGGAAAAGAGGAAGAAGCGATCATGGAAGATCTTGAATTTCTGCAAAGACAGTGGGAACAAACACAACAAGAAGCTAGTTCCATTCGCCCTCCGGCTTTGCTTAACCGAGATGACGATTTTATCCAGCGCGTGCTGCGAGATATGTACTCCAAAGATGTTAACCGGATTGTAGTTGACTGCCTCGAGGGAATGAAACGGGTTAAACAACAGTTGCTCAATTGGAGTGGTGGCCGTTCGCCGGAAGGGGTATTAATCGATCAACATCAGGAATATCAGCCGATTTTGGACTTTTTCCGGGTTAATGCAGCCATTAAAGAAGCACTCAAACCCAGAGTTGATTTACCTTCTGGTGGTTATATTATCATTGAACCAACAGAAGCTTTAACAGTAATTGACGTTAACTCTGGTTCTTTTACCCGTTCGGCTACTGCTAGAGAAACAGTTTTATGGACTAATTGTGAAGCAGCCACAGAAATTGCTCGTCAGCTACGCCTCCGTAACATTGGTGGCGTAATTATTATCGATTTCATTGATATGGATTCCCGGCGCGATCAACTGAAATTATTGGAACACTTTAATCGAGTTTTGAAAGCAGATAAAGCACGCCCCCAAATTGCTCAATTATCAGAATTAGGGTTGGTAGAGCTAACTCGTAAACGCCAAGGTAAGAATATTTATGAACTCTTTGGTGAAACTTGTCCTCATTGTACTGGTTTAGGACACTTAGCGCGCCTGCCTGGTCAGGGAAATATTCAAAGTTTGCCCAGTTATAATCTTCCTATTGTAGTTAAGTCTGTAGAAAAACCAGTAGAAGAAAAGCCTACATTTTTCGATGATTTTGCTGCTGAAGAGGATGTTGCTGAATTAGAATTACTGAACCATCCCAGCTATCAAGAACAGGGAGCCGCTAGTAGTAGCAGTCGTCGCCGACGTCGCCGTCGCCTTGAGATTGGCACTCGAGAGGAAGGGGCGATGGTCAGTACTAGTGAATTTGAGCTAGAGAGTGATGCTAAACCAGAACGTAAGGAACGAACCTTTTTATCCCGTAGTTCTCGCCGAGATGAAACTCAGTTAGAAACAGTTACGGTAGAGATAACTGATGCCGAACAGGATGTCTACGCTTGGATGGGGGTATCTCCTTTAGTTAGTTTAGAGCGAGAGTTTAAAGATCCTAAATCAGTCATTGTTCATGTTAAATCTATTGGAGATGCTCAAGCTCAAGAAGAATCATCTGATTTAAACCCAGCCGAAAATGGTGATGATGAGCCCCTAGACAAAAATGAATCTGAGTCTGAATCTGAACTGGAAGCAGAGGATTTATCCGATAATGGTCGTCCTTTGATTCGTCGTCGTCGTCGTCGTTCTTCTGCGGTGAAAGTTTAATTTAGTAGAGACAAGGCATGCCTTGTCTCTACAGAAATAATCAATGTTTTAAATTATGGCTAATGACCGACAGGATTTATCACCTTTTGATTGTACTGTTTTACCTCAATTATCCCATCAGGATGCTATGGTAGCAGGGGTTGATGAAGTGGGGCGGGGGGCTCTATTCGGCCCGGTAGTTGCCGCAGCAATAGTTTTACCAGTATCTTCTTTGCCAGAACTAACAGGAATAGGCGTTAAAGATAGCAAGCTATTATCTGCTAAAAAACGTCAAGAATTGGTCCCCAAAATTGAAGAATTAGTACTTAATTGGCAAATTGGTTCCGTTGATAGTCAAGAAATAGATCGAATTAATATTTTTCAAGCCTCTTTACAAGCGATGTTAAGGGCTGTCAGTGAATTAAAACCATCTCCTTCATTATGCCTAGTTGACGGGAGGCATCGATTACCTAATCTAGATGTAGCTCAATATAATTTGATTAAAGGTGATTGGCGATCGCCTGTGATTGCAGCCGCGAGCATTTTAGCTAAGGTATGGCGAGATCAATTAATTGTCGGCTATGCTGCTGATTATCCTCACTATGATTTAGCTGCCAATAAAGGTTATGGCACTAAAAAGCATTTACAAGCACTCTTTAAATATGGTTCTTCTCCTCTACATCGCTTATCCTTTCGCCCCTGTAGATTATCAACCATCAACAATTAACCATCAACCATCAACCATCAACCATCAACAATTAACCACAGATAGCTTATTGGTAGCTGGGGTTGTTACTCCAGTTCGGGCGAAGGCATAATAATCTCTAAGTAGTTGAGACATTAATTTTTGCTTAATTCTGAGTAAGACACTTTTGAGCAGACTATTGCCAGCTACTTCTAGTAAAGGTTTAGGGGTTAACCATAGCGGAGGAGGTAAATCTACGATTATTTGTAAATCAGCTTTACCCTTGAGATAAGTTTGACTTTCAATTTTTTGCGGTGCCAGTCTTCCTTTAAGATTAAGGGAAAATCTTTGATTAATGTATTCTATGCCTTTTATTTCACAATCTTCGGAATTGAGATATACTGTACCAGAAGCCCCCGACCAAACTTTAAGGGTGACAGTTGGTTGAAAGTGGTACATATCCATAAAATTTAAAGAACGCATTTTTAACTGGTAACGCTCTAGAGATAGCTGTTCCATCAATTTCGGATCGGCGATCGCCTTGACCAACCTTTGTGGCTGACGCAAATAGTGTTGAATCGGTATAATTTCTTCTTCAACCAAGATAGTGACACTTTCTGAAGCTGTGAAACAAATATCCATAGATGATAACAATGATTTTTACTCCTTTTTTAATCTTACTTTACATTTCTTAAAATTGTTAGGGGGGTATTCTGCCCATATTACGATCTTGAGGAATACAAAACCAGCTTATTCTTAACATAAATTAATATTAGAGGCAAAAAAAGCGCAAATTGTATCTAAGAGTTACAAAAAATTAAGTTTTGTAACTTATGGGTATCTTGAATTGGCGAAGACCATCAGAACATTTGTATAGATTTATGCTCAAATCCATTGCTTATCTAGGACCGAGTGGAACATACACAGAAGTAGCCGCATTAGCGTATGGAGATATCTTGAAACAAAAAACGGGACAAGAGTATCGTCTAGCTCCTTACCCTAGTATTGCTCAAACTTTGTATTCTACTGCGAGAGGGGAAACTGAGTTGGCAGTAGTACCAGTAGAAAATTCGATTCAAGGTAGTGTGGCGATCACTTTAGATACCATCTGGGAATTAGAGCGACTGCAAATCCAGCAGGGTTTAATTTTACCGGTGACTCATGGTTTATTATCTAGAGGTAGGTCTTTACAAGGAATAAAAACTGTCTATTCCCATCCTCAAGCCTTAGCACAATGTCAAAAGTGGTTAGAAAAGCATATCCCTGAGGCTCGTTTAATCGCTACTAATTCTACCACTGAAGCAGTACAACATATTACTCAAGAACCAACTGCTGGGGCGATCGCCTCTGCGCGAGCATCAAAATTATATGACCTGCCCATGCTCGCCACCAATATTAATGATTATCCAGATAATTGTACGCGGTTTTGGGTCGTGAGTTTAGATAAAAGTACTCATGGGAGTCATATTTCCTTAGCCTTTAGTTTTGCAGCGAATCTGCCAGGTACATTAGTGAAACCTTTACAAGTTTTTGCTCAAAGAGAAATTAATTTAACCAGAATTGAATCAAGACCCACCAAGCGCTCGCTCGGTGAGTATCTATTTTTTCTTGATTTAGAGGGAGATACCAGGGAATTATCGATTACTAGGGCTCTTGAGGAATTATCTTCTCTGACAGAAGTGTTAAAAATTTTTGGTAATTATGATGTTTTACAAATCGAGTCTTTGGACTAGGGGTGGAATGGAGAATTCAGAATTCAGAATGCAGAATTTAAAAATCTTCATTTTTATCCTTGCTCGCTAGTACTATTCAAAAACGTCTTTGAGTGCAGTTCTAGCAGCTAAATTGCTACGGGTAGAAGCTAAAATATCCGCTTCTCTTTGCATGCGCTCAGCAGTATCCTGCATTTCTAACAAAGTCTGTTGTTCTGATGCCACTCCATAAAGATTACTAGCGATCCAGTAGGATAATTCTATGGGTAGAGAAGGAAGGTTCTCGGGTAACTCAATTTTCTGATCGGTTAACTTAGCAGATAAATGTACTACATCCCTGAGTAAATTTTCGACTTCTTTGGCTTGGGCTCTAAGATCTTTGGTGGAAGGTTTATCTTCAATCCATTCTACCAAACCAACACGGTACGGTTTTTCCCGGAGATATTCTAAGACTCTAAAGCGTTGTTGTCCCAGAGTTAAAATTTTCATGCGATCGTCGGGGAGTCTTTGAAAATGAACAATTTCCGCACAACATCCCACCTGAGCAATTTGACCATCAAAGGGGTCAATCATCAGTACCCCAAAACGACGGTCGTACTCTAGAATAGTATTCATCATCATGCGATAACGAAATTCAAAGATATGTAAGGGGAGAGGACGACCGGGGAACAGAACCACTTCGGGAAGCGGAAATAAGGGAAGTTCTCTGACTGCTATTGAAGAAGATGCCATTTGCTTATGATTGTATTTTGACCTATCTCTTTCTAATTTAACTTATTTTTGAGTCTGAAACGATGCTCGAATGTCACTGAGTTAAGCGCACGCGCAAAGACGCAAAGACGCAAAGGAAGTACGCTTATCTTAGTGACATTCATCTTCTCAAATCAACCAATTATCAAGTTGTGTATTCGGCGTTAATCTTCACATAATCGTAACTGAGATCGCAACCCCAAGCTTTACCGATACCAGAGCCATTACCCACGCCCACAGCAATCAAAACCGTATCATCTTGTAAATATTCTCCTTGAGCCGCTTGTTTAAGGTAATTACTGGCTGCTTGGCGATCGAACTCTAAAGGCTGTCCATTTTCCATCATTAAGAAATTACCTAGTTTGATGCGCAGATCTTCTTGCTTAAATTCTACTCCGGCACGGCCTGCTGCCCCCGCAATTCTTCCCCAGTTGGGATCTCTGCCAAATACGGCTGATTTGACTAACGATGAGCCGGCGATGGTTTTGGCTATTTGGCAGGCTGATTTTTCATCGGTGGTACCGGAAACCTCCACTTCAATTAAACAAGTTGCTCCCTCACCATCCCTGGCGATCGCTTTAGCCAAATATTGACAAACTTCAGTTAACATAGCCTCTAATTTCTGCCCATTTTTGCCCATTTCAGTAATGGCTGCCGTACGAGATTGTCCATTGGCTAGGGCAATTAAAGTATCATTAGTGCTAGTATCTCCATCAACTGTGATTTGATTAAAACTTTTATCTGCTGCCCGTTTTACCATTTGCTGCCATAATTGGGTGGAAACCGCAGCATCACAGGTGACAAAAGCTAACATAGTTGCCATATTGGGATGAATCATACCTGAGCCTTTAGATATGCCGCCAATACGTACCGGACGACCATCAATAGTAGTTTCTAGAGCTATAGACTTAGTAGTTAAATCAGTAGTAATAATGGCTGTAGCTGCTGCATTTCCTCCCTTTTCAGATAATTGCGCCGTTAATTTAGGGATTCCCTTGAGCATCGCTTCCATGTTAATTCTTTGTCCAATCACTCCAGTAGAGGCTAACAAAATCGCATCGGGAGAAATATTGAGATGTTGAGCTAAAACTTGAGCGCTTTTTAAGGCATCTTGCCAACCTTGGTCTCCAGTAGCTGCGTTGGCTTGTCCGGCGTTGCATAAGATAGCCTGGGCGCTGGCTTTAGCCTGTAGGCGCTGACGACAATAATCGACACAGGCAGCTCTGACTTGGGAAGTGGTAAAGACTCCAGCGGCGATCGCTTCTGTATCAGACCAAATTAAAGCTAGATCTGGTGCTTTTGATGGTTTTAAGCCTACAGCAATACCTGCTGCTTTGTAGCCTTTTGGTGCGGTGATTCCTCCTTCAATCTGCTGCCAGTCTGACATAATTTATCTCTCCCAGTGTGAAATGTTTTAGGATAAGTTTAAATTATACGACGATTTTACAACACAGGTGTTAATGAAATCACCAATCATAAAGCTTCAGTGCAGCTCAAGCGTCCAAAGTATGAGCGGCGAGATTTTGAGCCAAACCATCTTAAATAATTTGCTTGCTGCCCAATTTAGCTTTTAACTCCCACTTAATCCGATTTAAAATCGAAGTTTCATCGAGAGAATTAAGAATACTTTGTACTACTGCTTTCGGACCATCAGGTCCCCAATTAGCACCATTGGCTAAATAGGTTTTGGTAATTTGCCCGATGGCATAACTAGATACTCCTGCCACTCCGGCTTGAGTCACTGCCACTGATAGATAAGGAGCTAGAGACAATCCTCCCGAAACTGGCGCGACTAGACCTAAAATCCCCTTCAGAGAGCTTAAACCCAAAGTCGCCAAGATTTCACTAGCACTGATCCCCCCCATACCTATAGCTATTTTTTGTAATAGCCCCAATGCTCCCTGCTGAGTCATAGAGATACCATAGAGGCGAGATAGAGCTAAAATCATGGCCACATCTACTACTGCACCTGTAAATAAATCTAAAGCGGTAACTGGATTGAGGGCGATCGCCACGGCTTTGGTCATCACTCCTTTTTGGATAATATCATTGGCGGCTTCTTCCCTAATCGTCATCTTACGCTCTACTAATTTTTCATTTACTTCCCCCGCACAAAGCATAGTATTCAGGGCAACTAAAGACTTGCCTTCGCGGTGCAAAATTTCGAGTATTTTGAGCTTTAGAGCTTCAATTTGGGGGTTTCCTCGATAACGTTGTATTTTTAACTTGCCTTCTTGGTCTTTCTTGGCTTCTACCAGCAAAGGAGACGCAGCTACCATCACAATTTCTTCGGGAGAAAGTAACTCTTTTACCCTTCGATCTCTGATCGTCTCATAAATTGCCAGTCGATCGGCTTCCGGATACTGGTCGATTTTGTTAAATACTAATAACATCGGTTTGCCTACTTCTCGCAATTGAGAGAGAGCATTATACTCAACTCTGGTGATGTCCCCCGCAATCACAAACAAAATCAGATCTACTTGTTTAGCTAGCTGATGTGCTAAAGCTTCTCTGGTTTCCCCATCTATTTCGTCAATGCCAGGAGTATCAATCAGCTGAATTTGGGCATTTTCATAACCAGCGATTAACCGTTGTAAATTATGATTACTATTACCAATAGTTTCTTGAGTTAATTGCCAGTGAGTATTATCAATACTACGAGTTACTCCATGTAGAGGTCCCGTTAAAAATACTTCCTCTCCTAATAAAGCATTAAGTACACTAGATTTCCCTCTTCCTACTATCCCAAAAGCAGCAATTTGTATTACCGATGCTTGTAATTTTTGCAGCATTTTAGTGAGATTATCGATTTCAGATTCTAGACCTAGTTTTTCTTGTTCACTCAGATCGAGATTAAGTAGCAAATTCTGAAGAGATTTTTGTGCTTGTTTATAGTTTAATTCTCCTTGAAGGTTAGCAAAACTCAGTAGCGTACGTTCTAACTCATCTTTATTCCAGGCTTCAACAAGGGAAAATTTTGACATAGACTAACTTCAGAAAAGATTGAGACTTAACTCTATCTTGATAATATCATCATATTAGATTAAGATTTTATAGTTCAACTTAGATAAAGTGTCCTATCTTAATCAAATGTGAGGTCAATAAGTGCAAAAAAAAGATATTGCTTTATTAGCTTTTCCAGTAGTGATTGGGGTGACACTCTCAGCATGGGTAATATTTTATTCCCATTCTCGATTAATTATTTTCCTGTTAATGTGTTTTTACCTACTCCTGATTGTGGGAGTAGCGGCAATTGTCCTATTCATTTATAGGAAATTAGAACAACGTAGTTTATACCTAGAAGATTATTTAGAAACAAAACGCTGGGAAATTCAAGCTCTATTTAATATCTAATGGTCCCATAGCTTCTCTTCAATTCAGGTTAGTCAGTTTGTTTGTCCGAAAGGTGCTTATATCTTAGTTAAATCTTAGTTAACTCAACGATAATAAAAATCAAAATTTCCCAGAGCTTCTATGCGGGTTTTATTGAGACGATAGTGATAAGCCAATCTACGTTGCCAATTTTCCCATTTATTTCGCTTAATCTGATGAGAAGCATCAAAATGTTGAGTAATGCTCTTAATAATTTGCCAATCTGAAGTCTGATCGACTTTCCAGCCTACTTTCAGTGCTGCTAAACCAATAATATTACCACTGCATGAATACCTCTGAGCTCCAAATACTTGCCGATAGTACCCCAATAATTGATAAAGTCTTTTTCTTTGCCGCGATCGCGAGAAATAATCAGTAAAGATTCCCCAATAAACTGAGCTTCTTCTAAATTAACTGCTATTTTGGTAGCTGCTTGTTTAAGTCTTTTGAGTCGCTCTGGTGTATATTTTGTAACATGAGCAACTAAGTTTTCATGGTTTCCTCCTATGAAGCCAGGTGAATTGGCTATTTTGTAAGGTATATGACCAATGATGTTGGTATCGGCATCAATTTGGATGGTAGTGTTGTACATTGACAAGGCTTGCTCAATTACAAAGCGTTTATCATGGTAGCAATGAAGAATTCCTTGTTGATTAAGTTTAAATGTAATAGTAATAGTATTTTTACATTCTTTAAAATCAGAAGGTTTATCGGTTCCCACAACTAAAGCAACTCCCACACCATATTTACCCAAATCTTCAGCTATCCGCTTCGCCATTAGTCTATATCTACTGCCAAGAGCTAGGGTAGAAAAGCAAAACTCTTTTTTTTGTTCATTCATATTAATCTTTATCTGAAGTTGCTAATTTTTGTCCTTAGTTTTGTAAAAAACTTCTGCCACTTATTTCCCCCAAGAGGAGAAAGTTGAGGTGGTAATGGTTCATTAAGATAGCGATAATATTTCCATATCTCCCAGTAGGGATAACCTGACTCTATCTTAATTCCTGCCCAGTGAAGATATCTCAAGCGCTTGTCTCCATCATATAAAACGCGATCTTGTTCTCGAAAATGAGAACTTCCAGCCCAACTTCCTGTTTCTCGATCGCTAATTTTTACAAGATTAAGTCTTTTGGTGGTTGATTTAAGAATAATATAGTTCAAAATAGGTTGATCGGTAGTTTTTTGGGAAAAGTCAAAATATTCTCGATGATTAGCACATTCTTCTAGTAATTTGTATAATTCTGCTTGAGAAAAAATGCCTTTTTTAGAAGCCCAAAATCCACTGTTAAATACATCCTGTAATTCTGGTTCTGTAAAAATTTGTTTTTCTCTAACTACAGGAGAAAAAATATCCAATAATTTTCTTCCTTTAAAATGATAGTCACAATTAATAAATTCGTAATCTTCAAGATAGTCTAAAACTTGAGCAATTTTTTCAAAAACAATAATATCAGTATCCAGATATAAAAATTCATCTAACGGTCCAAACCATTGAACAAGCTTACGCATTTTGTTGGGAAGAGCCAGAAAATCTCGTTCAAAAATCTCAGCAATTTTTTGGGTAAATTGTTCAACAAAACTTAGATCGGGAAACAGTTTAACTTGATGTTTTGCTTGTAAGACTGAAGCTACCTGATGGTATTGTTCATTGAAAGGAATCATAAATATGGGGACTTCCCTATCGTATAATCTGATACTGTTGAGCAGGGCGATCGCATTATCGATAACTTTGTCATTAGCAATAATATAAATTCCTCTTGTCATAATTGATCTTCTATTTTAATTTTAGTTTTTTCAATATCTTGGACATTAAAGTTGGAGGAGGGTTATAAGGTTTTGGTTTTCCTTGAAACTGGGGACGCTTTTCTGGTTGGTGTAAATAGCGATAATGTAGAAAAATATCTCGATAGGAAAAATCAACATTTTCTCCCTGACAAAGTTTAGTGAATATCTTAGAGGAAATGCCAATATAATGCAAATAAGTTAGTTGTACTCCTTTGTCATATAAGAGATTATTTTTGGATTCAAAATGAGAAGAAGTAACTGAACAGCCTGTTTTTTGTTCAGGAGGTAAATTTAAGGCAAAGTTATACACGGGAATATCTAACCGCATTTTCATATAATTCAGTAGGGATTGATTGGGAGCAGAATAATATAAAATTTCTCCTTCTCCCGTGTTAAGTTTTTCAACCAGACAATTTTTTTGTTCCAAGTTAAATAAGCCTCTCTTTGAACCATAAAAACCAGCACAAAAAATCTCTGAATCTATCCGTGATTTGGGAAAAACCTGATAAAGTTTAGGGGAATCTAAATTATAAATATGAGAGGGATCTTTATATTGAAAGTCATAAACTACAAAATCGTCATCTTCTAACTGTTTAAAAATATAGTCTAGCGAATTAAGAACTAAAACGTCGGCATCAAAATAGACAAACTTTTCAAAAGGACTATTTTTATCAAAAGCACAGTATCTTCGGTTCATACCAATTCGATTTACCCCTTTAATGCCCTTTTCCTTCCAAATACCCAGAGCATCAGGATGTCCTTTCCATGCCTGATAGGAAAACTCTTCCCAAGGAGCAAAAATTGCGGGATCATTTAATAATTGAACATTCTTTCTTTTCTTAACTTCTGGTACAATTTTGTCTAGGCGATCATCGTAAGCTATGACACAAACAGGAAAATGATTTCCCGCATTAACTTCGATACTATTAAGTAGTGCCACAAGCTGGTCATATACTACATCATTAGCTAGAGTGTAAATTCCATCTACCATAATCTCATACTATATCTAATCAAGGATTTAATGTTTAATAAGGCTTAACAGATACTTTTGCATTCCAATGGTTTTTATAGCCAAATAGCGAGTCAGAAAAAACTTTTGTTTTTCCCAATTTGATGCTGAAATCCATTTTTCATACTCAGGTATGCAGATATTAATGATAAAATCTCGCCAAAGCTTAGTTAAATTTTCTGGTTTGATCTCTTCCGCCCTGATTTTACCATTCTCAACCATTGCTTGACGTAAATCAGGATTCTCTTTCAATTTTTTAAGAGCTGCAATTGCTTCTGAAGCACTTCTTACTTCTATGTAATCTAATTCACTTTTTCGTTCAGCTTGGAAAGCAGACTCAACCCCCAAAATAGCAGGTACACCTGCCAACCAAGCATTGTAAAGCTTTGTTGCTGGTTTCCAAGAATAACCGCTTTTATCGTGAAAATTACGTACAGCGATAACCACATCGACTTGAGTGTAATCATGCCAACGCTCTTTTTTCTGTATATGCCATTGCAGTCCAAGCTGACTTAATTCCTCTTGCCATGAAGTATCTTTAAATTCGGTACAAACATTGTATGAAATACCAAAATAAACAACATTTTGAAATAGAGTTCCTCTTTTTGAATTACGAGGAATTAACCCTGGCTGTTGCCAATGAGGTTTATAATATCTTTTACTTGGTGATAAATATCTATCTTCTGAAATAGATTGTATCTTGAGCCAATTAGCAGTAACTTCTTGAGAGTTTTGCACGACATGAACTTGAGCATAGGGATGGCAATTCTGGTCTGCTTTAACACAAACTAATAAATTATGAGGAGATGGTTTTAAGGCATAAGGCATGGTTTCTCTATGCAAAAAAATAATTCCTTTCTCTGGAATTTTCGCAGTGAGTTGACAAGGTAAATCACTTGCTTTTAGGTAAAGATAAGTTTGGAGTATCCAACTATATATACCGCGACCAAAACCCTCCCAGTGAACATCAGGAACTTTAGGCATATCATCTCGCCAGTCAGATTCAGGTAGATAAAAATAAATTGGTGGTATGTCACTCATAAAAAAATGTTTTTACTAAAATTTGTGATTAAAAATTAAACTTCTAACCATGATGACAGATCACGTTCAATTAAATCCTGAAGATTTAAAATGTCCTGCCGATATTCTTCAATTAATTGCCGACGTATTTTTTTAGATAACTTTGGTTTGCCTACGTTTTGCTGTTTTAAGTAATTAGCAATTGGTTGGCGAATGGCTTGAGGAACTAGAATATTAAACCCGGTTTTTAAAAGATTAGGACGATTAAGAAACAAATTCACATGTCTATTTTTAGGTGTTTTAGTTTGATTATGAATTTTAGAAGTACTCGATTCAAAACCATCATCTACTTCTAGAAAACGAAATATATCTTGTACAACAGCCAGAGAGTTATTCTTAAAATCATCATATAAATATACTTTAATTTGGCTAGAATCAAAAATATCAAAATAACGTTTGATTTGAAGGTAGTAAAAGCCCATTTGTATATAATGCCACTGATAACTCCAACCTGCTTGAATCCTTTTCGGTTCTTCTTTAATTGCTTGAATAAAATTGTAATCAGTATCAGGTTCATATCCTTGAGATGTCCAGAATAGATAGTGTGAAAATGCTCTTTCTACTGGATCTCTAAGAATAGCAATTAGTTTTACATCAGGAATATAATGCTTAATTTTATGAGGGGCTTTTTCACTATACATATAGACTGGAGAAGCTTCCCCAATTGCTTTTTTATTAGTTGCTACTTGAAACAGAGATTGATAAGTTTCTAGCTCAGTAATACAGTTTTTCATAACAAATGTACCATGAGGTCCTGGATATTCTAATGTTTCGCCTTCGAGAGCAAAAAAATTGGTTTCTTTATAAGTTTTGGAAGAAGGCATATAGATTTCAGGATGCTGTTTAAGATAATAATATAGTGAAGTTGTCCCCGCCTTAGCTGCACCAATAACAAGAAAATTAGGCATCACCATTTTTTACTTCCTTAATCAAATCATTTATGTTTCGAGATATCTATCACATCTAACCATGCTTTAGCAATATTTTTCCATGTTTCTTTTTTAACTAACTCTTGACTTTCTTGGCGAATTTTCTCTAACTGTTGCTGATTTTTTAGTAATTCCACAATTTTATCAGCAAGATTTTCTTGGGTTTCTTGAGCGTAAGGATTGCCTGAAACCTTGACACAGTAATCTTTTTCTTTTAAAGCTGCATGAGCTGTAGTAACAGGTAAACACCCTACCATTGCTGATTCGCGCACCGAAATACAATCAGTTTCTTGAAAGGTACAACCATAATAATGAATAGATGCTGTTGCTTTTTCTTTAATTAATTCTTCTAAACCTACTTTTCCATGTTCAGTAACTCCCGGTTGTTTCATTAACTCAATCATTCTCGCTTTCCATACTCGTTTTTCGGAGTTACTTTCATCTAAATTTGACCAACCATAATATATATGTAAGTGGGCTTGAGGAACTTCTTTTTGAATAATTGGCCAACCATAAGTTAACATTCTCTCTAACCCTCTTATATAATTAGAGGCATAAATAAGTTTATAGGGATCTTTAGATTGATTTTGATATTTTAAAAAATCATCAGAACCATTAGAAATAATAGCTATTTGCTCATCACTAATTTCTGGGAATAGAGTTCGATGATAGTGACACTTGACGAATATTTTACTAAATTTGTTCAGTTTTTTTTGTATAACTTGCTCCGGTAATAATACTTCCTGAACTTCCAGAAAAATTCTATTTGCTTTAGTTTTAGGATAAAGTCTCCAAGGATAACGCCAAATAATTAAAGTATCAAAAGTATCATATTTATTGAATTTAGAGTAATGACAATACTTAACTCCATTATAAATTCCTTCTTTGGTTCCACAATTATTATAAACAGTTACTTGATATCCTAGTTTAGACCATTCTTTCGATAAGTTTATCAATGCTAATTCTGAACCGCCAACTCCTGTTTTAAGGCTATCAGGAGACCATTGATTAGGAGTATGGCCTGTGTACCAAACAATTGATTTATTTCCCCATCGTTGGGGATTTATTCGCTGCTTTAAGTCAATTATTTTATTGATGATTTTTGGGATTGGCACTTTAACTTTACTTACTTTAATTTGATTTGATAAAAACTTCATTTTTTTCTTTATATCCATCAAAATCTTGCAGTTCGAATAATCCAAATTGTGGTTGATAGTCATAAGTTTCAAAGAAATCATAAATATCCTTGGGTTTACAACCTGCTTTGGACAAGTAACCGGAATCAATCTCTACGATAAATACTGCTTTATTCATTAATTTTATACTTTTTCGTATTCCTTTAAGAACAGACAGTTCCATTCCTTCAACATCAATTTTACAAAGACGTATGTCAGAAATAATGGAATGAGGAACTAGAGAATCCAGAGTTGAAAAATAGCAATCAACACATTCTTCGGTCTGATTTTTTAAGTTAACCACTGAGTTCATACCTGGATTCCACATGCCTGCAAGATTCAAAGACATCACTTGTTCTTGTTCTGCCAAACCATAGGGGAAGACGGTAATATTCCCCAAATTATTGAGAGCAATATTGCGATATAACCTAATTATTTCTCTAGGAGATGGTTCAAAAGCAAGAACTTTAACATTAGGAAGCTTAGCTGCAATTAGGGAAAAGTACCCTACATTAGCACCAATATCTAAAAAAGTACCTCCTTGGGCTAAATGTTCAAAGATTAGATCAGAAATAATGGGGTCGTGTCCTTGTTCAGAAATAATTTTCCGATCTATCTTTGAAATAGGATTAAGTTCAATTAAAATTCCTTTTGTTTCATATATAGCGTAGCCCATATCAGTGATTAGCTGTTTGATGAACCAAGCAGGAATCAGATTATAAAACTTACCATTTTGTATTGTTGCTGAGTCTGCATACTGAGAGAAAAATTTAAAAAAAAATTTTTTGCTCCAATTAGATAAAATAAAATTCATAGCTAGAATTTATATGTGTTTATATGTGTATCGCTGGTTACTAATCAAGAGGGAGATAAAACAAGAGCTTTTTACTCTCTTATATTAGCAAACCAAGATTGTAATACTTCTCGACAAGCAGACTCCATAATTCCTGCTATTACCTCAAGACGATGATTGGAACAAGCACTATCGGATAAATTAGCTACAGTACGGATCGTACCAGTTTTGGTATCGTCCGCTCCATAAACTAATAGGCCAATTCTAGCTTGAATAATCGCACCAGTACACATGGCGCAAGGTTCTAAGGTTACGTATAAAGTACAATCATTGAGATGCCAAGTTTGTAAAACTTGACTAGCAGCACGCAGAGCCAGAATTTCTGCATGGGCAGTAGGATCTCGCTCTCTTTCCTTACGGTTAGCTGCTTGAGCAACTAAATTTCCTTGCCCATCAACGACAATAGCACCGACTGGAACATCTCCAGCTTTACCAGCTTCTTGGGCAAGTTGTAAAGCTTTACGCATCCAATGACGATGTTTAAGATATGTTACTTCACTGAACATGGAATTATAAATAAATGTTTTATTTTCCCAATTTTCCACAACCCGAGGCTAAGCTATAGATATGATTGATATTACTAAACTAGCTTCCATTCATTTATGCTTTTTAATCCTGCTAACCTAGTCTATTGGATTTTTTTGGGAATAGGAGTTTGTTTGTTTCTGTTGGTGATTTTTTCTGGTGGCGGAGAAGACCAAGATCTTGATACAGATCTTGATACAGATATAGATCTTGACGCTGATATTGATGCCGATTTTGATGCTGATGTAGATGGCGA
>JAAUYA010315581.1_pt1 | contig 32487 bp, 14 predicted proteins | sample 7278161 | NCBI WGS metagenome assembly JAAUYA01 (sample SAMN14350120, study PRJNA611818) | marine sediment metagenome | isolation source: surface marine sediment (3m) | place: French Polynesia: Moorea | collected 2018-08
ATGATCTGAAAAGCCTCTTCTTTCATTGATAAATCTTCCCCTTCTTTCCCCTCTTCCTCTTCTTCCAAGTCTCACCTTCGCCCAAATCTTAAAAACATACACCTGAAAGGGTACTTGAGGCCGTATGATAAAATCCCTTAATTATCGACAGCTGGGCACGAATGGTAGAAACCTTCTTGTTTTCTCGATCAGACCAGTGGCGGTACTTCTTGATGGCGGCTGATTTAGCCACAGCCGGATTGATTTGAGATGCTTGGCAGCAACGTCGATAAGACTAGTAGATGTTGAGTTTTCAATAGCTCTCATCATAAATGGGGGGTTCTAAGTGGGATGACGGAGCCTCCTATCATTTATGTATAGCTTCCCTACATAAACAACTGCCCGATAGGACATCTTGGTTAAAAATGCGTCTTGGTATCCGTCTTACCCGTGTACAATGTGGCAGTATTTTTAGCTAATACCCTGGATTAGTACATTTTTAAAAAATTATCAGCAGCTAAACACGATCACATGCTGCTCAAAAATGAACTCGCTATAGTCAGCGAGATCATCAACTCCTAGCAAGTTGAGTAAAATTTCAGCCACCAACCAAACTACTGTTTTAACGAGTAATTTTTTCCATTTGATCTGCATTTTTTTACCTCCTAAAATGTTTTTTGGAATAAATTGGTTGGCTAAAGGCTATCTCTATTAATGATTTAGATAACAACATTATTATGAATATGTTATTTTTTAATCTACCTATGTATTAATATTAATTTTAATTTGGTAATTATTCAACCAATAAAACTAATATTTAATTCAGAGAAAAGCTCATATAAAAACTCACTAAATACAAATTACGCTTAACAAGATATTTTTATTATCACTCAGTAAGCTGGCGAAAGTATTGGTAGTATTAACCATGTTTACTGACATAAAATAACCAAACTGATTGCACTTTTATGAAATTTGCTCTTCAAACTTAATACGATTTGTTCAGACAAAGCGATCGCCGCTGGCACCAAGATGAGGAAATTGGCGATCGCCTACTGTCCCTAAATTGAACACAATTTTGATTAAAGCTTTACAGGCGCAAGCGATCGCAGCACCCTAAATTCTTAAACACATTCAACTCAAATTACAGCACGATTCGCGTTATAGTTCTGCGTAAAAATTGCGGCATTAGTTCGCGAGATGGCGACGTGGAGCTTTTTTCTCTTTTTCCTTAACCGAGCAGTATGGTTGCGAGTTTTTGCTAACGCCGACCTCTTTTCTAATTCGACCACAAAGCGAGGAGGTATTTCCTTCCCATACCACTCGGCGTTCCACTGGATAACGGCGAGAAGTTGGCTGGTTAGCCGTTCTGGATCGCCTTGAAAAAAAACCTCAAGCTCACTTTCAGATAAACTCGGTAAACTCGGTATATTGATCATTAGATATCTCCAAAAAATAAACAAAAGTTTGGCTCACTGGCTCGAATAGGATGGCGAAGGGAAACGAGAGGCGATCGCACCTGAGATGACAGTAAGGACGATCGCGTTCTCGAAATTGCTCTCAAATCAACTAGTGGTAAAGGGCGTAAATGAAACGAGGGTTGGTAATAGGTCGAAAGCCTTAATTTATAATACTTTTGACTTTTGACTTTTGACTTTTGACTTCCGCGCAGCGGCACTAGACTATCATCTTAGGCATAGAGACAGAGGTTAAGAGCTGCTCAAGAAGTACCAGATATTGTCGTCCCAGGGATTGAATGGTCGTAGACAGATGAAAATTGCGAGAATATTCAATTCTGACCTCTAGATGACCATCAACCACCAAGAAGAAAAATTCAATCAGTGTAGTGCGTTTCTGCTCGGGAAGGGACAAACGACAGTCACGACCACCATAGACAAACTCAAATAGGTTAGAAGGAGGAACGGAACGATTACCTAGATAATTAGCCCGTAGGGGGGTTAAATTGCTGTCAGGATAGAGGTATTCAGGTAAGCGATCGCCAATCCAATCATAAGTTACACCATTCATCGGTAAGCTCTCAAAGCGATCGCTAATCTCTTGAATAGCTTCTTCCCAACCAGCAGATGGTTTCAGAGTCATACCTAAGGGGAAATTCACTGCATAATTTCCCATACTCTCCATAAAGGTACGTCCCTCTCCTAAATCCCTGCCATGACTACGATGACTAATTACCACCTCTGGCCGATTAGTCCAATTAGCCATTAAACGATATAAAGGTGCGAGTAAAATTGGGTAGACACTGGAACCATAATAAGACTTGCCTTGAGTCAGTAAAAGTTCCGTTTGTTCTTGACTGAGATTAAACCGTTTATTCTCAGCAGAAGCTTCAATATTGGGTCCTTTCACATGGTCAACGGGAACCTCAAATCGGGATGTGGCATCAGGAAATTGGGATTGCCAATATTCGAGATGACGATCGAATGTTCCTTTTTTCTCCTCATTAACTAATACTTGAATAAAGTCTTCGTAGGATTGAGGTTCAGACTCAGGAAATGTAGGAGAAGTACCCAATAACAGTTGATGATAAGCACTCCAAAGTTCTTTAAACAAGATCGTCGCACTTAACATATCGGCAATGATATGATGAGCAATCATGGTAATATCGTAGCAAGAAGCACTGACCTTAACGACTATCGCTGCCGTCATCGGCCAACGATCGATCTGAATCTGTTTGGCGATCGCTTCCATTTGTTGCTCAATTTTAAGATTCCGCTTTTCTTTACTCAACTCACTGCCATCCCAATATTCAGCGACCACAGGTTGCGGTTGATTGAGGATATGTTGTTGCCATTGTCCCTGATTTTGCACAAAAACTGTGCGAAAAGCAGGATGACGGTGTACAAGAAGATTAACCGCTTGATTGAAGATATCTAGATCGAGGGAGCGACGGTAGAGAAAACGAGTATAACCTAACCACTGATAAGGAGGCTCAAAATACTTGACTAACCAACGTTGAGCCGGCCCAATGGGCAACAGAGGCAGCTGAGAAAGGATAGAAGTAGGTTGAGCAGCAGCAGAGGAGTGAGAGGTTAATTGGGCTGCTAAGGCTTTACGATCCAATTTCCCATTATGATTTTTGGCTAAACTATCCAACCAGAGAAAGCGTTGGGGAATCATATAATGGGGGAGTTTCTGGGCTAGATGTTCCTTCAAGAAACGATTTTTGATTTTATGCCCAGATAAGCAAGCAATTAATCGCTTTTGTCCTTCCCCGTAATCAATGGCCAGAACAGCTGCTTCACGGACTTTGGGGTGAGTAGTTAACACACTTTCAATTTCTCCCAATTCGATGCGGAAGCCCCGAATTTTAACCTGATGATCTATGCGTCCATGGTACTCAATGGTTCCGTCTGGCAGTTCTTTAACTAAATCTCCTGTCCGATAGATATAATCGCCAGGAATATCGGTAAATGGGTTAGGACAAAAAGCCCGAGCAGTTTTTTCGGGATCTTTTAAGTAGCCCAACGCCAATTGTACTCCACCCAGCCAGAGTTCTCCCATTTCTCCTGGTTTCACTGGCTCCATCTGCTCGTCAAGAACTTTCAGATAAACATTATCGATCGCTTTACCAATAGGAATTTGAGTCATCACTCCTTCATCAGGACGCTCAGTAATCAGCTGGTAGGTGACGTCAATGGAGGCTTCCGTGGGGCCATAAAGGTTGGCCAGTCCAGTTTTGAGACCATGACGATCGATCCACCGTTGGATAAAGGACATCGGTAGTGCTTCTCCACTAAAAATTAACCAACGCAATTGGGGAAAAGTCCAAGTTTCATTTTCTAAGGCGCTGATAAACTCACCAAATAGGGAGGGAACAAAGTGCATCACCTTAATTTCAGTCTGCTTGATCCATTGAGCAAATTCCCAGGGATTGAGAACCACCTCTCGTTGAACAGGACAAATAGTCGCCCCTTCCATCAAGGTCCAGAAAATTTCCCAAACCGAGATGTCAAAGCAAAAGGAAGTCCTTTGGGCTACGCGATCGCCTGGTTGTAAGCAAAAAGTATTCTGCATCCATCTCAGACGATTCATGTAACCTTGATGATTGAGCATCACTCCTTTAGGACGACCGGTGGAACCAGAGGTGTAAAGAATGACCATTAAATCATCAGGACGGTTACAGAGCTCTAGAGGGGCATCACTATGGTTTTTCCAGATTTCAGCCGTGATTTGAGTTAAAGACTCAATTTCCGCCAAAGATTCACCCTCATCTAAAAACATGATGGTTTGTAAGGGTAAGGGTTCCTCAACACAAGCGATTAACTGTTGACTCACTTGATGTTCTGTTAAGAGGGTGTCGATGGTTGCGTGTTGCAGGATGTAACGCAGTCGCTCAACGGGATAAGCAGGATCGAGGGGAACATAAGTTCCTCCAGCTTTGAGAATACCCAAAATCCCAATAATCATTCTCGGTCCCCGCTCGGTCATAATCCCGACCCTGGTATTGGGACTAACTCCTTGGCTGCGTAAATGGCTAGCCACTTGATTGGAAAGACGATCTAACTCTTGATAAGTTAGGGGATTGGTGGGCTCAAAAACAGCGATCGCATCAGGGGTTAGTTGCGCTTGCTGAATAATTTTGTAATAGGGAATTTCTGGGGTAAAGTTCATAAAAGGTATCCTCTTGATTGATAGAAAATAGATTGGGAAAACAGCTAGTGGTGAATGCAGAATTAAGAATTAAGAATGCAGAATGCACCAGTGAAAAAGCCTTATTTTTCAGTAATTGCAGGAATTCTAAACTCTCGTTTCATTTACGCCCTTTACCACTAGTAATGAAGGGAGCAAATCATTAAAGAAAAGGCAAAAGCAAGAGAGCAGAAGTTATCTGGTTCGGATGGGGATTTCAACCCCACCAGGAGGAAGGAAAAAGAAAGCTTAAACCTTTTGCCTCCTGCCTCTTGCCCTCTACCTTGAAGGGCGAAGCCCATTACACACTAATAGCTAGAGGATCGGCACTCAGCACAATCACCATCTCCTGTAAGGTGCGGCAATTGAGGAGAGCTTGACGATAATTTTTGCCATACATGCCTTCTAAGCGCGTGACCAAACGAATTTGCTCTAAGGAATCGAGTCCTAAATCCGCTTCTAAATCGTCGCTCATTTCTTCTGCTTCAATGGTCCAATGACAGATTTCTGAAGTAATTTGCCGTAAACTGATCGCAATTTCAGGATTCGCGCCAGAGGTAGAAGGGGTAGGGGTTGTGGATGCTGCTAAAATCGCTGCCATCTCCTGTAAAGTGCGACAATCAAGGAGAGCTTGACGATAATCTTTGCCATAAACACCTTCTAAGCGCGTGACTAAACGAATCCGCTCTAAGGAATCAAGCCCTAGATCTGCTTCTAAATCATCACTCATTTCTTCTGCTTCAATGGTCCAATGACAGATTTCTGAGGTCATTTGGCGTAAGCTTGCCCCAATATCTTGATTGATAGCAATAGGAGGCTGAAAAGTTGGTAATACTTGTTCTTGAGTTGGCAGAGCAGCTAATTCTTCAATTTTTTCTAGATAGGTTTTGAGCAAATTATCAATCACAGACAAATCAAAGGTATTGTAATCGTAGCTAGCAAACAAGTGCAGGCGCTCATCAAAAATTTCTTGCAAAATATCAATCGTTCCTGAGGCATTCATGCCACCTGCTTGATACTCGGTAACAGATAACGGTCCATAGTGACGATGAATGCGAGTTTGACCTGTATAGGGAAGATACAGATTAGATTTTAAGGCTCCTTGCATCATAGAGAGACTGTGAGCTGGAATCCTGCCATTTTCCAGCACAATACTATCCCGAAAAACAATTCCCATTTGACGAGTTTGAGCTCGATCTAAACCACTGCCAATATGTTTTTGTACCGTTTGCTGAATTTGGGTGAGAAATGTCTGCCAATCTTGCTCGGGTTGGGGTGGTGCAAAGCTCAAGGCTAAATTTTGAGCAAAGCTACTAATGACTCCCGAGGCATCGATTCCAGGATACACGCGACCACTGGTGGGAATTTGAATCCCAATTTTCTCCGAGCTAGGATCCAGTTTCGCCATGGTTTTGACAAACGCTCCTAGGAGGAGGGCATTCATGGGAACCCGCCATTGACGGGTTTTTTCAATTAACTGGGTGGTAGTTTCCTCAGCAAGGATATATTTTTGATTGTTAAATTGGGGAGTTTGGTAGCGATTCTGATGCTTCTTGGGATTCCACAGATAAGATGTGTGACTTTGAGCGTTATTGTATTCGGCTAAGGCTCGCTCTGCCTCAACATCTTGCCAGGAGTTGATCGCTTTAACCTGCGCCTGATAATCAGCCACTGACAAAGCAGGAGGAAGATTAGGAGCATCCTGACAGATACGAGCGCGATAGAGTTCCAGAAATTCTCCCATAATCACATGATTACTCAAACCATCAGCAAGCAGATGTTCATTCCCTAAGAATAGTTGATAAACTGAATCAGACAGTTGTAACACCGAAAACCCATGTAACGGCCATTGGGTTAATGACCAGGAGTAATTTAACCAATGGTGTGTTTCTTCAGCGATCGCTTGTTCTTGTTCCTCGGCACTCAGATGTCTGAGATCTTTGAGAGGAATAGCAGGAGGGGTAGGATTTTCTAGCACTTCCAATTGATAGGTAGCAAAGCGATCTGCTCCTTGGGGAATGTGAAAACGCGCCCGTAACATGGGATGTCTGGCGATCAGATCTTGCCAACTTTGTTGAGCAATCTCAAGATTAAAGTCTCCTTCAATGCCTACTTTGGTAAATAAACTATTGGAATTGAGACTCCAGTAACTCACCAATAAGGGTAATTGACTATGGAGAATGTCTACAGAATTACTGGTCTGTTCTATCTCTAAGACTTCAGGTGCTAAAGCTTTCTCGCCAGAGGAGGGCATAGCAGTATCAAATGTTGCTGGTGAATCAACAGTTTGCCATGGCTCCAGAACCTTGAATAGTTCTCTTAGGGTTGATAGTTGCATCAAATCCCGTAGAGAAAATACCTCATTAAAGCTTTGTCGTTGTGCTTCAGGAATTAATTTGATGATCCCATTCATTAATTGGGTAATCATGATCGAGTCTAAGCCTAAACCCCCTTCTAAAGTGACATCAAGACTGAGCTGTTGGCGATTAATGCCGGTAATATCAGCGACTAAGGAGAGAATTTGGACTTCTAATGTTTCTGTTGAGTCAACAACCGTTGTTGTTGGCTGGGCAATGGGAGCCACCGGAACAGCTGCAACTTCTGGTTGAGTGCCTTCTGCTTCTGCTAACCAATACCGTTGTCTTTGGAAAGGATAGGTAGGTAAAGTGAGACGGCGGCGGACATAATCTTGGTCAAATCCAGACCAGTCAATCGATACCCCCTGAACTGATAGGGTGGCAACACTTTGCAATATGGGTTGCCAATTGTCTTGTTCTCGATGGAGAGAGGGTAACCAGAGGATTTCCGGATTGGATAGGGTTTGTTTTCCGAGCCTGGTTAAAACAGGATGGGGGCCAATTTCGATAAACAGATCGTAACCTTGCTTAGCTAAGGTTTCCATGGCGGGTGCGAACTGAACACAATGACGTACTTGCTCGCACCAATAGTCTTCATCAATGCCTCGGTGAATCTCTGCTCCACTAACACTAGAAATCCAATCAATCTGAGGTGTCTGGTAATTGAGCTCGGCTGCTACCTGTTTAAATTCCTCTAACATGGGTTCCATCATGGCAGAATGGAAGGCGTGGGATACCTTAAGCGGGCGCACATCAATGCCTTGAACTTCTAAATCAGCTTGCGCCAGAGCTATTGCTTCTTTGACCCCAGAAATAACCACATTTTGAGGACTGTTAATCGTTGCGATGGTAACTCGATCTGAGTAAGGGGCGATCGCCTTAGCTACCATCTCCGGAGAAGCAAAAACAGCCGCCATGGTTCCTGTTTGGGGTAAAGCTTGCATCAGTCGTCCCCGTTGGGCAATTAATTTTAAGCCCTCTTCGAGACTGTAAACTCCAGCGATACAAGCTGCCACATATTCTCCCACACTATGACCGAGGACTCCATCAGGTTGAATGCCCCAAGACTGCCATAATTTACATAAAGCATACTCAATCGCAAATAAGGCGAGTTGGGTATAAGCAGTTTGGTTTAAAAGGGAGTTGGAAGTTGGAGTTTTGGGGTATAAAATATTTAATAAGGATTCTTCTAAGTAAGGTTGAAGGAGGCGATCGCATTCATCTAAGGCTTGACGGAAGGTGGGTTGGGTGGCATAGAGTTGTCGTCCCATGCCCACATATTGAGCTCCTTGTCCTGTAAACAAAAAGGCAATTTTGCGTTGTCGTCCCTTGTTTACCTCTTGGCTGAAGACATTGAGGGATGGTTGTTGCTTCTGGAAAGCTTCTAGATGTTGCCTTGCTTCTGCGGTTGATTGAGCCATAATCGCCAGACGATGATTAAAGCTTCCTCGTCCTGTATTAGCACTAAATGCCAGATCGGCAAAATTCGTTTCAGGATGGTTATCTAAATGGTCTTGCCAGCGAGAAGCTAAGGTATTTAAAGCAGCTTCACTTTTGGCCGATAACATCAGGATATGACGGGGGCGATCGACTTCAGTGGGCGTAATCGTTACCTGAGGTGGCTCTTCAACAATGATGTGAGCATTGGTTCCACTTAACCCAAAGGAACTAATTCCCGCCATTCTCGGTTGTTCTGTGCGTTGCCAAGGAATATTGGTGGTGGGAATCGTCAGAGATTTAGCTGAAGCAGCTAGATCCCGATTGAGTTCTTTAAAATGCAGATGGGCAGGAATTTGTTGATGTTGCAAAGATAAAATCACCTTCATCAAACTCGCCACCCCTGCAGCAATTTCTAAGTGACCAATATTGGTTTTTACCGAACCAACGATCAGAGGGTTATCCTGAGAATGTCCTGGACCAAAAACCCCATCAATACCCCTTACTTCGATGGGATCTCCCAAAGCAGTTCCCGTGCCATGGGCTTCCAGATAACTAATTTGTTCCGGTGTCACCTTGCCATTGGCTAAGGCTTGACGAATGACCGCTTGTTGGGCTGCTCCATTGGGAACCGTAAGTCCGCTACTAGAGCCATCTTGATTCACTGCCGAGCCACGAATTAGAGCTAAAATATTATCGCCATCAGCAATAGCATCAGTGAGGCGTTTGAGAATGACCATGCCACACCCTTCTCCCCGTACAAAACCATTGGCATCGCGATCGAAGGTTTTACAACGACCATCAGGGGAAAGAGCCCGGGTTTTAGATAGGTACTGGGTGACTTCGGGGGAGAGCATGAGACTGACGCCCCCAGCTAAAGCCAAGTTACTCTCGCCATTGCGTAAACTCTGACAGGCTAAATGAATGGTGACTAAGGAGGTAGAACAAGCTGTATCAACGGCTAAACTAGGTCCTTGTAGTCCCAATAGATAAGATAAGCGTCCCGAAGCAAAACAAAAGGCATTACCCGAGCCTGTATAAGCATCAATAGGAATCTGATGTTTAATTTGCCGTTTGGCATAGTCATCTAAACCAATACCTACAAACACTCCTGTTTGAGTACCTTTAAGCTTTTCTGGAGCAATTCCCGCATTTTCTAAAGCTTCCCAACTTACTTCTAGTAACAGTCGCTGTTGGGGATCCATGGCGATCGCTTCCCTGGGAGTCATGCCAAAAAACTGTGGCTCAAACTGATCGACCCCATCAATAAAGCCCCCATAACGGGCATACATTTTATTGGGCACATCGGGATCGTCATCGTAATAGGCATCGGCATCCCAGCGTTGGGGTGGGACAGAGGTAATACCATCTTTCCCCTGGCTTAATAACTCCCAGAAGCCTTCTGGGGTATTGGCTCCCCCGGGAAAACGACAACCCATACCCACAATAGCGATGGGTTCGTTTTGCTTCCGTTCTAAGGCTTCAATCTTAGTACGGGCTTCTTTAAGAGCAATCACGGCTTTTTGTAAGGGGGTTAATTGTTCAGCTTGTTTGGATGTAGAATGCATCTAAAATTTCTCCTTGATTACAGTAATGCTTCTAATTGGGCAAGTTCTCGTTCCATCAGGGCTTCGGTTTCGGCTTCGGATAACCCCTTTAGTTTTGTGGTAGTATTTTCTGAATCTTCTGACTCTATAGCAGAGGAATGACTAGCATCAAGTTCCTCAGCAAATAACTCCTGGAATAAATAATCAACCACATCTGCGATGGTGGGATATTCAAAAGCCAGGGTTGAGGGCAGAGAGATAGCCAGTAAGCCTTCAAGACGATGCTTTAATTCCACAGACATGAGGGAGTCCATGCCCATATCGAAAAAGCCTCGCTCAATCTCCGGGAGATGAGACCCGCTGTGACCTAATACCTGGGCAACTTCTTGTTGTAGTTGGGTGGTGAGTAGAGCTTTTCTGCGTTGGAGTGGTATTTCTGCTAATTTTTGGCGTAAATTCTCTCCATTTGCCTTATTTTCACTGTCTTGACTGCATAATGCTTCTAAAAAGACCACTCTTCCTTTGGCAGCGATAATCTTCTCAAAAGCCGACCAATCAATGGCTGCTACCATGGTTTGCCTGGATTCACTCGCCAGTAAACCGCCGAGAATTTGGAGAGCTGCGGTTGGTTCTAAGGGTTCAATACCCATGCGTTTTAAGCCCTGTTCATAACCTTGGCTAGCCATGCCTCCCTCAGCCCAAGGTCCCCAATTAATGCTTAGGGCTGGTAATCCTAAAGTCTGACGGTGGTGCACTAATCCATCTAAGAAATGGTTGGCAGCAGCATAATGGACTTGACCTCGTGAACCCAGTAACGCAGACATGGAAGAGAAGCAAACAAAGAAGTCTAAAGATAAGTCCTGGCTTAGTTGGTGGAGGTTCCATGCCCCAGTAACTTTGGGCTTGAGCACGGTGGCGAAGTTTTCCAGATCGATTTGGGCAATCAAACTATCATTTAATACCCCGGCGGCGTGAATAATCCCCCGCAACTCAGGAGAATTCTGCTTGATGGTCGCAAAAACTGGGGCCATTTGTTGATAATCGCTGACATCAGCAGCTACAACTGTGATGGTTGCCCCTTGAGCTTCTAAGGCGCGAATTCTTTGTTGTTTCTCCTCAGACTGATCTAAAAGTCCTCGACGACTGGTTAAAATTAAATGACGTGCTCCTTGTTTGATTAACCATTCTGCCAGGGTAAGTCCTAAAGCTCCCAAACCCCCGGTAATTAGATAACTACCGTCACAGGTTAAGGGTTTAGGTGTGGGTAAGGGGGTAGTGATGGGCATCAAACGGGCAATATACCGCTGACCATTCCGAAATGCGACCCGATCTTCTCCAGTGTTAGCAGTCATTTCGGCAATCATGGCCATTGCTGAGATATGCTGCTTGTCTAAATCAATTAATCCTCCCCAAAGATGAGGATACTCTAGGGCTATTACCTGACCCATTCCCCATAGAGGGGTTTGAGCAACATTAATCTGAGGGGCAGCTCCGGTTATGGGTTGGGCTTGTTGTGTCCCAATCCACAGTTGAGGTGCAACTTTGGGTTCAATTTGGGCTAATGCTTGTACTAAATACAACAGACTACCATAGCTTCGCCTTTGAGATTGTTCTGAGTCCATGGAACTGTCTAAGCCCCACAGATAAACCACCTTAGTTACGGGCTCGCCCATATCTGCTAATAACTGCTGAAAATCAGCGGCGCGGTTAGGATTAATTTGATAATCACCTGATGCTAATGCTTGATAATTCTCACCCGAGGTCACCAAAATATAAAGGTCAGTGATGGCAGTGGCTAATTCTTGTGCCACTCCTCCCTCGTCACTGAAAATTAACCAACGTTCAGCCTGAGAGGGTTGATTTTCTAAGCTTAAACAACTGAGTTGCCATTCAACTCCATAACGGGCATGGCTTAAATCTTGAGTAATGTTAGACCCAGATTGGTCTGCCAACAATAATTGTAGTAATTGGGGCAGAAATTGTTTGGCTTCAGGGGATAACTGCTCATGTTTACTTAACTCTTGGGTAAGTTGTTCTGTCTTTCCTTCTACTAACAACTTCAGTAAAGAAGAAGGGGGTTGTGTCCCTGGAAACTGGGGTTTAGACTCACTGAGCCAATAGGACTCCTGCTGCCAGGGATAAAGGGGCAAATCCACCATTTGACAGCCATCAGGATACAATAACTGCCAATTTACCGATTGGCCTAAGGTGTAAAGCACTCCCAAGGACTGCAAGAGGGTAGCCCGTTCGCCATGACCCCTTCTTAAGGAAGGTAACACCATCCCCTCAACTTCCTGCTGTCTTAAACAGGTTTTGATATATCCTGATAAGACGGGATGGGGACTTATTTCCAAGAACAGGGTCCGACCAGACTCAATCAAAGCTTCCAGCGCTGGTGCAAAGCGAACCGTTTGGCGGAGGTTCCGACCCCAATAATCGGCATCAAAGTCCTGGCCAGCTTGTTTATTGCCTGTAACCGTTGAGAAAATAGGTAGGGTTTCTGCTTGGGGCTGGAGGTGCGATAATTCCTCAACTAAAGCCTCAGCAAAGGGAGCCATTTGTTGGCTATGGAAGGCGTAATTAACGGGTAATTCTTTGTAGAAAATATGGGGATGTTGCTGTTGCAATTGGGTGACAAATGCCTCCAAGGCCTCAGATTGCCCAGAAATTACGGTTGAGGTGGGACTATTAATAGCGGCAATTTCCAGTTTCCCGACCCAGGGAGTTAATAAAGGTTCAACCTCAGTAGCCGACAATTCCACCGCCAGCATCTTACCATTGCCGGTGGCTTGCTGCATTAACCGTCCCCGATGACAAATTAAATGCACCGCAGCTTCTAAACTCAAAACTCCCGCAAAATGCGCAGCAGCCACCTCTCCTAAACTATGCCCTACCACCGCTTTGGGTTCAACTCCCCAAGAACGCCACAGATGAGCTAAGCCTACTTGCAAAGCAAACAAGGCCGGTTGGGCGATTTCAGTTTCTTGGCAGCGAGACTGAGACTCAGGAGCGGCCAATTCTTCTAATAACGACCATTGACCATACTTTTGAATGAGGGTATCACATTGTTCAATTACTGACCGAAAGACAGGTTCTTGTGCTAGTAATTCCCTGCCCATCGCCCACCATTGTGGTCCTTGTCCCGAAAAAACAAAGGTAATTTTCGGCTTCCGTTTCGACTGTTTTGACTGGGTAGTGGGAGCGGTAGTTGCTACAGTTTGTAAACCAGCTGATAAGTCTTCGGCTGAATTGATAACTATGGCGCGACGGTGGGGGTGATGAGTGCGCTTCACACTAGCACTGTAGCAGAGATTTTGCAACAATTCTGGGGTCATCTCTTCAGAGGAAATCAACTCCTGATATCCTCGCGCTAGGGTTTGAACCGCTGCAGGTGTGTGAGCCGAGAGAGGCAGTAAATGAGGAAACTTTAAGCTCGCCTGCTCAGCAGGCTTTGGTGAGGAAACCCCTTCTAAGATCACGTGGACATTAGTACCTGAAAAGCCAAAAGAACTAACCCCCGCCTTGTTACCATACTTACTCTTGGGCCAAGGAATGAGACTCGACTGCACCTTTAAGGGTAATTTATCAAAGGGAATGTAGGGATTGGCTTGATTAAAATGAAGACTAGGGGGAATCTGCTGATATTTTAGGGAAAGAGCCACTTTAATTAAACTAGCAATGCCTGCAGCTGCTTCTAAATGCCCAATATTACTCTTCACTGCCCCTACTAAACAGGGATGCTCAGGCTCTCGTCCTTCTCCTAAGACCGCACCTAAAGCCATAGCTTCAATGGGGTCCCCCAAAGGTGTTCCTGTGCCATGCAGTTCTACATAACCAATTTCGGCGGGCTTAACTTCCGCTTGGGACAAGGCTTGACGGATCAAGGTTTCTTGGGCTGGGCCGTAGGGAACGGTTAGTCCTTTACTGCGACCATCATGATTAACGGCACTACCCCGAATCACTGCATAAATGGGGTCACGATCTGCTAATGCTTGAGCCAGGGGTTTGAGAATCACGCAGCCAACCCCTTCACTGCGAACGTAACCATTGGCACTCTCATCAAAAGTTTTACACCTTCCGTCTGGGGAAAGGGCTTTGAGTTTACTGAGGGCAATATTGCCAATGGGAGAAAGAATCAAGTTGACTCCAGAGGCGATCGCCATGGTAGACTCTTGATTCCACAGGCTTTGACAGGCTAAATGAACCGCGACCAAAGAAGAGGAACAGGCCGTATCAACAGCTAAACTGGGGCCACGTAAGTTAAACAAATAAGATAGACGACCTGCGGCAATATTGATTTGGTTTCCTGTGAGATCGTAGCCTTGGGGATAGTGACCATAGTCAGGATGAATGCGACTATAATCATTAGTGGAAATCCCCACAAAAACTCCAGTTTTTGAGCCAGCAAGTTGTTCGCGGACAATCCCCGCATCTTCTAAGGCTTCCCAAGCCACTTCTAATAATAGTCGTTGCTGGGGATCCATTAATAAGGCTTCTCGGGGAGAAATGCCGAAAAAATGAGGATCGAAGCGATCGACTTGGGAGAGAAACCCGCCATAACGGGCGTTCATTTTTCCAGGAGTTTCTGCATTACTATCGTAGAATTCGTCAATATTCCAGCGATCGCTCGGAATTTCTATAATCGCATCGATGCCGTTAGCCAATAGTTGCCAAAATGCTTGAGGATTATCCGCCCCAGGAAAACGGCAGCCAATACCAATAATTGCAATAGGTTCCATTTTGAAAATTCGTAATTCGTAAATAATGACTGGACTGAGGCACTTAGTGATTGGTAGAGATCTTCATGATTCATTTCACTGCCTAAGCCCTAAATAATTAACTGAAAGGGTAATAAATCATTATGTGGCAATTAAATCAACAGTAAAGTTTATCATTCTGCCAATCTTTCCGCTAATTCGGCAATAGTTGGATAGTTAAAAATGAAAACAGGATTTAACTCTTTACCGAGGAATTTTTCTAACCTGCCCAATAAAACTAAAGCTTTACTCGAATCAAGCTCATAATTATCAAAAGGTTCTTCGATATCAATATCATCTGGATCGACATCGACTTGTTGAGCAAATTCAGCGATCAGCCAGTTTTGAATATCTTCTACGGTGTAAGTTTTTTGAGTAGTTGTCATGGTTTTTAGTTTGTTTTTACAAAAGATGAATTTTTTTCTGGTTACTTAAGAGCATCAAGAGGATTATGCTTCAGTACTTAATCTATGCAGATTGAAGTTGATGTTTTTCTCTCCAACTTCTAGGAGACATTTTATGGTACTGACTAAAACGACGAGAAAAGTAATAAGCGTCCATAAAACCAACATCCATGGCAATTTTTGTGATTGAGTGATTGGTTGCGATCAACAACGAACGAGCTTCTAACATTCTTCTGGCTAGAATCCAGTTAATAATAGTTTTTTTGGTTTTACGCTTAACCAAATTAGTTAAATATGCAGGAGAATATCCCACTGCTTGAGCAATGCAATCGAGTTTAATCGGTCGGTGATAGTTTTCTTCGATAAACTCAAAAATTGGTTGTAGTTGCGCATTAGTAGGATAAAAAGAAGAACTAGATAAGGAACGATCGGCTGTAGTTGTCAATGATTCTTGCCCAGGCAATGTTTCTCGAACATTTGTCTGGATCAGACGGGCTAAAATACAGCCAAATCCTTCAGCTTCATGTTCTAAAAAATTGATCGTAACTTCTAGAGACCGATCTGGTTGAGATGAAAAAGGTACTTTAAAATTTAAAGAAGCTTTTTGTCGAATCAGTTGCCAGTAGTATGACCAAGTTGATGGTAAAAAATCGAGGATAATCTCATCGATATTCATCTTTAATAATTTTTGTCGAGAATACCCTACCAAAGAACAAGCTGCATCATTAACATAAGAAAAATGAGCTTGCGCATCTATGCAAAATATTGCTTCTGTTGATTGATTGATTAAACGCTGAATCAAAGAAATGGGTTCAGCTAACTTTGGTTGAGATTCTGAAGTAAGAGACAGAGTTGATAACATCTAGATTAACTTTTTTGATTACATCAACATATCTACTTAGATTTCCGATTATTAAGCTTATGCAGTATCGTTACATAGATAGTTTTAATCAAGGTTAGAAATTAACTGAGGGAATCTCCTATCAAGTATGGATTAATGAGACTTTTACCCCATACATTAGTAATTCTAATTGAATGACAAACCGAGAAAAGTGCATAAGTTGATTTGGCTTACAACTATTAAGAATCAGCAAGGTTAGCAGTAGAGTTTGATGAAGCTCTGAGGTTCAAACAAGTACAGTTTTTAATTTTTAGAATGTCCTCTTAAAGAATCTCATCTCCCTCTATTGCTAGTCATTCAAGAACAGAAAACAAAGATGATTGCCCAACACTCGAACCCAAAACTTTCTGCTTTACAACAAACGCCCATTGCCATTATTGGTATGTCAGCTTTATTTGCTAAAGCAAAAAATTTACAACAATACTGGGAAAATATCCTGGGTAAGATTAATGGTATTACCGAAGTTCCAGAAACAGCTTGGAACTTAGAAGAATATTACGATCCTGACCCCAAAGCCCCAGACAAAACCTATGCAAAATGGGGAGGATTTTTACCAGAAATTGATTTTGAACCTTTAGAATTTGGGTTACCACCTGATACTCTTCAATCCTTGGATTCAGCCAATTTACTATCCTTAGTAATGGCGAAACAAGCCTTAGAAGATGCTGGTTATGGTCAAGGAAAAGAATTTAATCGAGAAACCACAGGGGTAATTTTAGGGGCTAGTGGACTTTGGAAAAGTATTACTCCCTTAACCAGTCGCCTGCAGTATCCCGTTTGGAAAAAAGTTCTAAAAAGTAGTGGTTTATCCGAAGAACAAAGCGAAAAAATCATTGAGAAAATGAAGGCCGCTTATGTGCCTTGGTCAGAAAATTCTTTCCCAGGAATGTTGCCTAATGTGGTAGCAGGAAGAATCACTAACCGTCTTGATTTAGGGGGAACAAACTGCGTTGTTGATGCTGCTTGTGCCAGTTCTTTAAGTGCTCTCAAAATGGCCGTCAGCGAACTAATTGAAGGCCGCTGTGACATGATGTTGACCGGGGGGTTTGATACAGATAACTCCATCCTCAACTATATGTGTTTTAGTAAAACCCCTGCCTTTTCCAAAAAAGACTATCTCAATCCCTTTGATGCCACATCTGATGGCATGATGGTGGGAGAAGGATTGGGGATGTTGGTGCTCAAGCGTCTGGCTGACGCAGAACGGGACGGCGATCGCATCTATGCAATCATCAAAGGCATCGGCACTGCCAGTGATGGTCGCTACAAAAGTATCTATGCCCCTCGTCCGGAAGGACAAATGAGAGCCTTACGGCGAGCCTATGAAGATGCAGGCTTCTCCCCTGCTACCGTTGGCTTAATGGAAGCTCATGGCACAGGAACCCCAGCCGGAGACTTATGCGAATTTACAGCTCTCAATCAGGTTTTTAGCGAAAATCAGGCAGGAAAACAGCAGGTCGCTCTGGGTAGCATTAAATCTCAAATTGGGCACACCAAAGCTGCCGCTGGCTCTGCGGGTTTAATTAAGGCTACTCTTGCCTTACACCATAAAATCCTCCCGCCCACCATTAATGTAACCCAACCCAATCCCAAACTCAAGGTCGAAGAATCGCCCTTCTATCTCAATACCGAAACCCGTCCTTGGATTCAAAAAGGAGAAGAGCCTAGAAGAGCAGGAGTTAGTTCTTTTGGCTTTGGGGGAACCGACTATCATGTAGTTCTCGAAGAATATACCCCCCAACTTCCCCAGGGAGGCGATCGCGTTCATCCCACCGCCCAATCAATTCTACTCTGGGCAGATAACCCAGAACAATTAGCTCAGAAGTGTCAAGCTACCCTTGAGCAACTTCAAGCTGAGAACGGGGCGCAAGCATATCACCAACTACAAATTGAGAGCCAGACAGCCCTCATTCCCCCCAAATCTGCCCGTGTTGGCTTTGTGGCTACCTCCCGAGCAGAAGCCCAAAAATTCTTGCCAGCAGCGATCAAACAACTGCAAATGCAGCCTCAAGCTGAATCCTGGCAACATCCCCAAGGGATTTATTACCGCCGCAGGAGTCTCTCCCTCCAGGGAAAAGTCGTGGCCTTGTTTCCCGGTCAAGGTTCTCAGTATCTCAATATGGGCCGAGAAGTTGCCTTCAACTTTGCCGAGCTCCAACAAGCATACCAAGCTCTGGATCGTCTGATGGCTGAAGATGGGTTACCAGCCCTGTCTGAGGTGGTGTTTCCCATTCCTGGTTTTACCCCAGAAGCCACCGCACAACAGTCCCAACAGTTACAGCGCACCGAAAACGCTCAACCTGCGATAGGAGCCTTTAGCTTGGGATTGTATAAAATCTTGCAACAAGCAGGATTTAAGCCAGATTTTGTCGCTGGTCATAGCTTTGGAGAATTAACTGCCCTTTGGGCAGCAGGAGTCTTCAGTGATGAAGATTATCGTTACCTGATCAAAGCTAGGGGTCAAGCTATGGCTGTTCCTCAAGGAGCCAACTACTGTGATAGCGGTACTATGCTAGCGGTTAGCGGCAATGTGGAAAAAGTCAAACAACTGATCGGCGGCATGACCAAAGTCGAGATTGCTAATTATAATGCCCCTGAACAAGTGGTACTATCTGGCTCTCAACCAGAAATTGCCACCCTGGAGAAGGTGTTGAGCAAACAGGGCTATAAGGTTACTCCCCTCCCGGTTTCTGCTGCTTTCCACACCCCCTTCGTCCGCCATGCGAGTCAACCCTTTGCTGAGGCTCTAGATCAGATCGCCTTCTGTACCCCTCAAATTCCCGTCTATGCCAACATGACAGGCAAACCTTATCCTACCGAAGCATCAGCTATGCGGGCGCTTTTGGAAGACCATCTGCTGAATACGGTTCAATTTGTGCAACAAATTGAAAATATCTATGCCCAAGGAGGATATTGCTTTGTCGAAATTGGACCTCGGCAAATTCTCACCAATCTGGTTAAGCAGATATTAGGCGATCGCCCTCACTTAGCCATTGCTCTCAACCCCAGTCGGCAAAAAGATAGCGATGTCCAACTGCGTCAAGGAGTGATGCAAATGCGAGTGATGGGATTGCCCCTTAACGCTCTTGATACTACTCCCCTGGAGGTGACTGCTCAAACCAATAAACGCAAAGGACTATCTATTAAGCTCAATGCCACTAACTATATTAGTGAAAAGACCAAAGCTGCTTTTGCCTCTGCTTTACAACCTGAGCCTTTGGTGCAACCAGCTCCAACTCCTCTCGCTCAGGTTTCTGCCCAGAGCACGACGGTTGACCTAGACTCCCCGGTTCAACCTTTGGTTACTTCATCCGTTGATGAAGTTGCCATTACTCCCGTCTCTTTGATGGAAGAGTCGGTATCTCTCTCTCAAAATAACCATCAACCCGATTACCACTTTGTAGTTTCTGAGGATCAAATAGCCACTATGAGTAACTCTAATCCTAACAATATCGCCCATCTTTTTGAACAGTTCTACCAACATCACAAAGAAATGCTTCAGGTTCACGGACAATACGTACATAGTCAATCTCAAAGTTTTCAAGCATTTCTACAATTACTGCAACAAAAGGACATTGCTATTCCTCAAGAGTTGACTTCTTCTGCTCCTCCACAAGCTACCCCAGAACCTGTAGTTGAACCTCCTCAGGTGACTCCTAAACCGGTAGCTGAACCCGCCCAGGCGACTCCTGAAGTTGTAGTTGAATTGCCCCAGGCAGCTCCTGAACCTGTAGTTCAACCTCCCCAGGCGGCTCCTGAACCGGTAGCTGAACCCGTTCATATCTCTAATATTGCCGACTATTTAGAACCTCGTAATACTGCACCTACCCCTGAATCCACACCAGTAGTTACTGAGACTACTACCCCTGCTGCGCAAGAAAGCTCTATGAGTCAAGCGTTACTGGAAGTCGTCAGTAATAAAACCGGCTATTCTACAGAAATATTGGAATTAGAGATGGATTTGGAAGCGGATTTAGGAATTGACTCGATTAAGCGTGTAGAAATTATGGGAACCTTACAAGAGTCCTTCCCTGAGTTACCCAAACTCAGCCCCGAAGAACTAGCGGAAAAGCGTACCCTGGCACAAATTGTCCAGTATCTAGAAGGACAAATGAGCGTGACAGAAAAAAAAATAGCTTAGTCACGGGGGTTACGACTTTGCGGAGCCATGGTGATATTGGACGCTACCGAGTGAAACTGATGCCTTTACCTGCCCCTGATTTCTGGGACTTTCCTTCAACCCCTTATCAAACTTGTTTACTGACTGATGATGGTTCGCCGACAACAACTCAAGTAGCTCAATGTTTGAGCGATCGAGGATGGCAGGTTGTGGTTCTCAGTTTCCCGAAGTCCCTAGTTCCTCAACCTCCTGTTCTTCCTCCTACGGTTCGGCGCGTGGTCCTGACTAACCTGAGTGAAGAACATTTACAAGCTCAATTGGCAGGGATTTTAAAGACCTATGGCTTGATTGGAACTTTTATCCACTTACATCCGCTCAGCCAGTGGCTCTGTCATCAGCCGGATGCTCTAGTTAATCCTGATAAGGCGATCGTTAAGCAAGTGTTTTTATTAGCCAAGCATCTCAAACCGGCTTTAACCCAAGCAGCGAGTCAAGGACGGAGTTGCTTTCTGACTCTAACCCATTTAGATGGAGAGTTTGGATTGAGTGGCAAACAGGATTTTAGTCCCATTAGTGGCGGCTTATTTGGCTTAACCAAAACCTTAAATTTGGAGTGGCCCAATGTCTTTTGTCGCTCGCTCGATCTCAGTCCTGAGTTGGATGAGGCTACCACAGCTCAAATTATTCTCGCCGAATTGCACGATCCTAATGCCTTAATTCAAGAAGTGGGCTATACCCCAAAAGGTCGCGTTACTTTGACTTGTGAACTGGCTCCGTTAGCCGTTTAATTTTTCAGGAGTTTAGGGAAATTGTTTGTACTAAACTCCGCTCCAATTTCCCTTCTTGGCGACAGATTATCTCTCATTTTATTCAACACCTATAGCTCGTAACTGAGAACTGCTCACTATCGGATATTGCCCATGATTACTGATACTAAATTAAATTCATCATCTGTCGTTCTCGTCAGTGGTGGTGGTCGAGGAATAACCGCTCAATGTATTATTTATTTGGCTCACCAATATCAATGTAAATTTATTCTGCTTGGTCGTTCTTCAATTCTGGAAACGGAACCGGAATGGAGTGTCTCTTGTGTTGAGGAGTCGGAATTGAAAAAGCGAATTATGCAACACTTAATCGCTCAAAATGAAAAACCAACCCCGATTAAAATACAAAAGATTTATAAGCAATTATGTCAAAGTCGTGAAATTCATCAAACCCTAGCTGATATTGAAAAAGGAGGTGGTAAGGCAAAATATTTAAGTGTCGATATTACCAATCCCTATGTGCTTCAATCTGCTTTAACTCCTGCGATCCAAAGCTTTGGGAAAATTACCGGAATTATTCATGGGGCAGGAAATCTGGCGGATAAATTAATTGAAAATAAAACAGAACGTGATTTTGAAACTGTTTATAACGTTAAGGTGGAAGGCTTACAGAGTTTACTAAATTGTGTGGATCTTCCCCAATTAGAGTTTATTGCTTTGTTTTCTTCTTTTGTTTCTTTTTATGGCAATATTGGTCAATCTGATTATTCTTTAGCTAATGAAGTTTTAAATAAGTATGCTTATTGGTTACAACAAAAATATCCCCACTGCCGTGTAGTTTCTTTGGGATGGGGTCCTTGGGATGGGGGCATGGTAACACCTCAACTCAAAAAATTGTTTGAAGAACAAAATATTAAGGTAATTCCTCCCAGAGTAGGGGCAGAAATATTGGCTGAAGAGTTAACCCAAGACCAATCAAAAGTATCTCAAATTATTGTGATGAGTAAACCGATTTCTGCGTTACCAAAAGTTATTACTCCCCAAAAACATAGTTATCGTCTATATCGTCGCTTAACCCTAGCTAGCAATCCTTTTGTTTACGATCATGTGATTGGAGGTAATGCGGTTTTACCCGCTGTGTGTGCCCTAGCTTGGATGACCAATACTTGTGAGCAAATTTATCCTGGTTATCGTTTTTTGAGTTGCCATAACTATAAAGTTCTCAAGGGGATTGTTTTTGATGGGGGTTTAGCTAATTTATACTGTCTCGATCTAACTGAAGTGGAAAAGTCCGAGGAGGAAATTCAGTTAGAAGCGTTGATTTGGAGTGAATCTGCCAAAGGAATTCCTGTATATCATTATCGTGCAGTGATTCACATTACTAAAGCATTGAATCCCCAACTAGCTTTAAGTTGCGCTCTGCCCCATTCTGAGCAATCTTCTTTGAGTTTAGATCCTTATCAAGAAGGAATCCTCTTTCATAAGGCCAAATTCAGAGGCATTAAAAAGATTATCGAGATCGCTCCTAAAAGTTTAGTTGCTTTGTGTTTATTGCCGACAATTTTTCCTCACCAGCAAGGGCAATTTTTAACTCAGTCTTTTAATGCTTACACAGCGGATATTTTTTTCCAATGTTTATTGGTTTGGGTGAGAAAAACTTATGGGTTAGGTAGTTTACCTCTTCAATTTATTAGTCTCAAACAGTTTTTTACACTTCCCTTTGACCAGGAATTTTGGATTAACTTATCTATTGAAGAGCAGAGTGAAACTAAGGTCGTTGGCAGTGCGATCGCCTATGACGCTCAAGGGAAAGTCTATCTTGAAGCTACCCACATGCAAGTGACTGCCAGTGCTAGTCTCAATCCCTTATTTCTTGATAATACAGTCACGGCCAAAAATGCCATTTGTCTGTAATCCTTTGACCGGCAAACCCACTCACGTATTCTTCTTATTGGAGTCTCTATGGTACTTTCCAAACTCGCTATTGTTGGCTTAAACTGCTTTTTCAATCAGCCTTTTAATGCGCAAAAATTCTCCGCCCTAATTTATGAAGGCAAAACAGTTAACAGTTACAAAAATCAAGATATTCAAACCCTTGCTTCTCCTGTAGAATCTGCCGCTGATTCTCTTTCTATCTTATCGAAAGTATCCCATCAAGCTCTCCAGGACTGCCAAACTAATGGTTATCAAAATGTTGCCTTAATTACAGCTAATGGTGGAAGCGAATCTCCCCAAGATTCGGCGGATATCTTGGCACAACAACTGTCTAATTTCTGGAATTTTTCACCCACTTGCTTTTGTCTAGATGGGCAAAAAGATGGCTTGCTCAAAGCTCTAGAAATTGCCCAACTTTTGTTAACAGCACGAGAGGTTGATACAGCAATTATTAGTGTGGTTAATTCTGACCTCGATGCTGGTATGGTTAATGCTGGAGCCATAATCGTCAAAGATTATCAGCTGGCTCAAAAAGAGGGCGATCGCATTTATGCAGTCTTAGAAAGCTTTAGCCGCATTACTGATACCCTTTCTCCTTCATCAGTTATAGTCCGACAAAGTTGTCAACAAGCTTGGCAAAAAGCCCAAATTGACCCAGCAGAGATTGGTTATCTTGAAGTTTGCAATCGGGAGTTAGACAGAAAAAATAGCCCAGAATTTCCAGGATTAATCAGTGCTTATGCTTCAGACAAGCATGAGCTAACTTGTGCTGTGGGCAGTGTTAAAGCCAATCTAGGGGCTCTAGGTATTAGCGCAGGAATAATTAGCTTAATCAAAACTGCCCTCTGTGTTTACCATCGTTATTTGCCACCACAGCCCCAATGGAGCCAACCCCAAACCCCTGAAATCTGGCAGAATAGTTCTTTTTACGTTCCTACAGCCTCTCAACCTTGGTTTCTGGCAAAAGGACAGGAAAAACGTCATGCTGCGGTGAATTTAGTTACGGAAGATGGCAGTTGTGGTCATATTATTCTCTCAGAAGAGAGCAACCAAACCACCTGTACTAACACCTATCTACCCTACGCTTCATTTTATCTTTTTCCTCTGGCTGCTGATGATGCTTCATCTTTGCAAAAGCAATTGGATGATTTGGCTCTCAGGATTGAAAATAGCCTCTCCTTACCCCATACTGCCCAAGAAAGCTTTAGCCAATTTCAGGTTAATGCCCAGTGCCCTTATGTAGTGGCGATCGTTGGCCAGAGCAAAGAAACCCTACAACGGGAAATTAAACAGGCGAAAAAAGGCATTGAGAAAGCCTTTAGTCAAGAAAAAGCTTGGAAAAGTCCTAAAGGGAGCTATTTTACCCCCAAACCTCTTGGTCAAGCCGGAAAAATTGCTTTTGTCTATCCAGGAGCCTTTAATTCTTATTTAGGCATGGGACGCAACCTGTTTCAATTATTTCCCCAACTGTGGGAGCGCACGGCTAGTTTGATTGACGATCCAGGGGAATTCTTGCAAGCAAAACAGCTCTATCCCCGCAGTCAAAAGTCCTTATCTAAACGAGATTTAGAAACCCTGGAAACCGACTTTATCGCTAACCCTTTATCCCTGTTAGAAACGGGAACGGGTTTTGCGGTAATGTTCACCAATATTATGCAAGACTATTTCGGCATCAAACCCCAAGCAGCCTTCGGTTACAGTATGGGGGAAAGTACCATGATGTATGCCTTAGGAGTTTGGCCCAATGCCGAGCAAGGAAGTCAATTTGTCCATGCTTCGCCTCTGTTTCAAACCCGTTTAATGGGACCAAAAGAAACAGTCTTAGAGTATTGGCAAGAGCCTGCTAGGGAAAATTTATGGAGTAGTCATGTGTTGATGGCTTCGCCAGCAGCAGTCCAAGAATGCTTACAACAAGAACCACGAGTCTATCTTACTCATGTTAATACACCCCAAGAAGTGGTAATCGCCGGAGATCCCCAAGGCTGTTTACGGACGATCGATCGCTTGCAATGTGATGCTTTCCGTTCTCCATCTGATATGGTGCTGCACTGTGAAGCCATGGAGTCGGAATTTGAGGCATTTATCAAACTAAACACTGTAAACATGGGTACCCCATCAGATACAGTATTTTATTCCTCTGCTGATTATCAACCCATTCCTCTAGAACAATCAACCATCGCTCAACGCTTGAGTCAAGGCGTCTGTCAACCATTGGAATTTCCTCGTTTAATCGAGCGCGCTTATCAAGATGGCATCAGGATTTTCTTAGAGTTGGGCTCGGGGGGTAGTTGTTCCCGTTGGATCGCAGAAACTCTCAACACACAAGAGCATCTCGCCTTATGTATCAATCGTCGGGGCGCAGATGATTTGGCTGCCATTGTGAAGATGTTAGCTCAATTGGTAAGTCATGGGGTAGACCTAGATTTATCACCTCTGTATCTTTCCCAGGAAGAAGCCGCAGAAAATCTGGCCGTCACTGCTGCGGAGGTAGCAGCAAGCCAATTAAGCCAACAAAACCATACCATTAATACAACCGTTGCTGCCCCAATTGAGCAGAAAAATTCCAGTGCTTGTCTATTTAATGAAGATGATATTTTGGAATTTATTGAGGGGAAAGTCTCTCGGGTTTTTGGCCCAAACTATCAGGAAATTGATGGCTATAGTCGTAGGGTAAGAATGCCTTCTCCTCCTTTTCTGTTTGTCAGTCGCGTGACTCAACTAGAAGGAAAATTAGGCAATTACCAATCAGGATTTATTGAGACAGAATATGACATTCCCGAGGATGCTTGGTACGCTATTGATGGTCAACTGAGCGTGGGTATTTGTAAAGAAGCTGGTCATGGGCTTTTGATGTTACTGAGTTATCTGGGCACAGATTTTGAGAGCCAAGGGCAACGTTCTTTTCGTTTATTAGACTTATCAGCAACTTTCCTCTTTGAGCAACCAGAAAACTTAAAAACTTTACGGTGTCGGGTCAAGATTACCTCTTCAGTAAAAACGGAAAATAGTTTATTAGTATTTTTCCAAGGAGAAGCTTTAATCGGCGATCGAGTGTGGATGAAACTCCATGATGGCTGTGCCGGCATCTTTTCTGACGAAGAATTAGAACAAGGACAAGGAATTGTTCTTTCTGAAAGTGAAGCCCAAAAACGCGATCGCATTCAAAAACAACAGTTTACCCCACTTTTGCATTGTGCGAAAAATAGTTTTTCCGCAGAAGATATCTTGTCTTTGAGTCGGGGTAACTTAGGAGCTTGCTTCGGAGAACAATACCAACAACATGGATTAAATCCATCCTTGAGATTGCCCCCTGAAAAACTGCTCATGTTAGAGAACGTAATGATGGTCGATCCTCAAGGGGGAGTAGCTGGACTAGGGTTTGCCCTGGGGTCAAAACAAGTGACACCAGAAGATTGGTATTTCTCCTGCCATTTTCGTAATGACCCCACTCTGCCAGGAAATTTAATGATTGAAGGATGTCTTCAACTGGTGCATTTTTATTGCTTATTTTTAGGATTACACACTCGCACCCAAGATGCTCGTTTTCAAATTATTCCTGGCAAAACCCAAGTAGCCCGTTTTCGAGGGCAAGTTACGCCCCAAACAGGCACATTAATGTATCAAATGGAGGTATTAGAACTTGAACTATCTACTCAACCATATGTTGTGGCTAATGTGGACGTTATTTTTGGCGGAAAAACCATTGCTAGTATTAAAAACATCGGTGTTCAGCTTGCTGAAAAGCCATGTACCGTCCAAAAGTCTATCCCTGAGCTTGGCGATCGCTCTGTTTTGTTTAATGAAGAACAACTAAAACAATTTGCCAAAGGCTCAGTTTCTGCCTGTCTTGGTTCAGAATTTGACATTTATGAAAATCGCCAATCTGTTCGCTTACCTAATGGAGATTTTCAGTTAGTAACTCGCGTTTTAGAAGTAGAAGGAAAACGTCATCAACTACAAAAACCTGCTCAAATAATTACCGAATATGATGTCAAAGCCAACGCCTGGTTTTATGAGCATAATGCTTACCCCACTTTGCCCTACTGTACCTATATTGAAATCGCCGGACAGCCCTGCATTTTCTTAGGAGTATATATGGGGGCAACTTTACTATCTCCTGATGACGATCTTCATTTTCGGAATTTAGATGGACAGGGAACTATTCTCAAAGAAATTGACCTCAGAAATAAGACCATTACCGATCGAATTCGTCTCATCTCTACCACGGCTATTCAAGGAGCCATTATTCAAAAGTTTGAGTTTGAATTGTCCTGCGAAGGAGAGCCATTTTATCGCGGTAATATGGTCTTTGGTGACTTTAGTACGGCGGTCTTAGCTAATCAAGTAGGATTAGATAATGGCAAACGCCTCAAGCCTTGGTATCAAGATCGTCAACTTTCTGCCTTAAACTTCACCCAAATTCCCTTAAAAGATCCCCATTGGCGGCAGAAACTCTATCAAATTAATCCCAGTAAACCCCACTATCACTTATCAGAAAACTATTTAGATTTCCTCGATGAAGTTTTGATTATTGAAGGGGGAGGAAAATATCAACAAGGCTATCTCTATGGCACGAAAGTGATTACTCCTGAGGATTGGTATTTCCCCTTCCATTTCTATCAAGATCCGGTGATGCCCGGAGCATTAGGAGTAGAGTCCATCATCCAAGCCATGCAAACCTATGCCTTGCAGTTAGACTTAGGCAAATCTTTCCAAAATCCTCGCTTTGCTCAGGCGATTAATCATCAAATTACCTGGAAATATCGAGGACAAATTACTCCCGAAAATCATTCCATGTCCTTAGAAGTTCACATTGCTCAAATTCAAGTTGAACCAGAGCGAGTAACTATTATTGGGGACGCCAGTCTCTGGAAAGAAGACTTGAGAATCTATGAAATTAAAGACATTGCCGTTTGCTTAGTAGAAGCTTAATTGTTCTACGTGAGCGTCCAATCCAAAATCCAAAATCCAAAATCCAAAATCCAAAATCGAACTCCCTTATCTAATTCCTTGAGGTGCAAAAAAATGCTCACCAAAGACCGCTCTAGCTCGACTACCTCCACGGTTTTCGACATCAATCAACTCTCCCCAACCCTATCAGACACGATTACTTGCGATCGGGAAGGGATACAAGCAAAACTCTTGAATTTAGATCGACCTTGCTATGTTTATTGCCAAGGTAATCAAATCGGTATCTCCCATCAACCTTCGGGAGACACTGAACCCCAGATGATGGTGAGTTCCCTCTTACCGGAAAAATTAGGCGATCGCCGCTTTTTAGACTTTCACCGAGTCAATTATGCCTATGCTGCTGGTGCTATGGCGGGAGGAATTGCCTCCGAAGCCCTAGTCATTGCGATGGGTAAAGCTGGCATGCTAGCTAGTTTTGGCTCAGCAGGATTAATACCCCAACGGGTAGAACAAGCCATTCAGACGATTCAACAAGCTCTACCCCATGGTCCCTATGCCTTTAATTTAATTCACAGTCCCTCAGAGGAAGCTCTCGAACAAGGAGCCGTGGAACTCTACCTTAAACATGGAGTTAACACCGTAGAAGCCTCCGCTTATATGGATTTAACTCCTCATATTGTCCGCTATCGTGCGGCGGGGCTGCATCTCAATTCCCAAGGGGAAATCCAAACTGACAACAAAGTCATTGCCAAAATTTCCCGCTCTGAAGTAGCGAGAAAATTTCTGCAACCATCTCCAACCAAGCTGCTCAAAGAATTGGTAGAACAGGGCCACATCACCCAACTCCAGGCAGTTCTAGCAGAGAAAGTGCCCCTGGCAGATGACATTACCGTGGAAGCTGATTCAGGAGGTCACACCGATAACCGTTCTTTAGTATGTCTGCTGCCCGCCATTCTAAGCCTGCGGGATGAGCTTCAACAACAATACCATTATCAGCATCCCGTTAGGGTTGGTGCTGCGGGAGGAATTGGCACACCCGAAGCCGCTTTAGCCGCTTTTATGATGGGGGCTAGTTACATTGTCACAGGTTCAGTCAACCATAGTTGCGTTGAAGCAGGAACCTCTGAGCATACCAAACAGTTATTAGCCCAAGCGGGGATGGCTGATGTGGTTATGGCTCCCTGTGCTGATATGTTTGAAATGGGAGTTAAGGTACAACTGCTCAAGCGGGGTAGTTTATTTCCCATGCGGGCGCAAAAATTATATGACCTTTATAAAACCTATGAGGGGATTGAAGAGATTCCCACAGCAATTCGTCAAACTCTAGAAAAGCAAATTTTCCGCAAAAGTTTAGACACAGTTTGGGATGAAACCGTTGCTTATTTTTCCCAACGAGATCCCGAACAAATTGAACGGGCTAGTAACAACCCTAAGCGCAAAATGGCCCTCATTTTCCGCTGGTATTTAGGGTTATCTTCCCGTTGGTCAACCAGTGGGGATCGGCAACGGAAAATGGATTACCAAATTTGGTGTGGTCCTGCTATGGGTTCTTTTAATGATTGGGTTCGTGGTTCTTATTTAGAAGCTCCCGAAAATCGTAAAGTCGTTGATGTAGCTACCCATATTATGCGAGGGGCGGCCTATTTATATCGCCTGCAACATTTGCAGTTACAAGGACTCAATCTTCCCGCTCAATACAGTTATTATCATCCGGTAAATCTTTAAATTTTTGACTGAAAAAATACACCTTCTCTCTCTCTCTTAGGAATTACTCATGACTTCTAAAACCGCCAATACTCCTTTTGCTCCTGGATTACCCGCCCTTTATATGGTGGCATTTCTATCAGGTATTTCTTTAGGATTATTTAACCCGTTTATTTCCACCTTGATGAAACAAAATGGGATCAATGATATTGTGATTGGGGCGAATTCAACTCTTTACTTTTTTATCATCGCCATTGGTACCCCCTTAGTCGCCAAAATTCTGCGTAAACATGGGTTGCGTCGTACCATGATGTTAGGGTTTGCCATGATGGGCATCATTGCGCCTTTATTTCCTCTCACCAACCAATTATCGGCTTGGTTTTTGATTCGGGCAGGAATGGGTTTAGCTTGTTGTCTATATCTGATTTCTGGACAAACTGCGATCAATTATTTTTGCAACGATCGCAATCGGGCGATTGTCAATGGATTAGATGCTTTGGCCTTTAGTATAGGGTTTGGACTCGGTCCCGTGATGGGAGCAGCTGCTTACGATCTTTCTCCCAAAATTACCTTTCTGTTAGGAAGTGCTTTGATTTTGAGTGGAATTGTGGTCGTCTATTTTGGGTTACCAGAAAAAACAGTTAAGTTTCAAAAACCTCGTTTGAAGATTATTAAAAAGCTCAAACTTCCCTTACAGGGTTCCTTTGCCTATGGGTTTAGTGTGGCAACTCTAGTATCTCTCTATCCTCTCTATCTTCTTGAGCAAAACTATGGTGTCGATCGCATCGGTTATATTTTTGGACTGTTTATTTTAGGGGGACTAATCTCGACAGTTCCAGTAACTCATTTAGCAGATCGCATGGGAAAAGTTAAGGTATTGCTCGCTAGTGTTGTGGTGGTAATTATTTCAGTAATTGGTCTATCTTTGCTAGAAAATCCGCAGGTAACTCCCTGGTTAGCCTTGCTCTCAGGGGTAGGAATGAGTCCAATTTTCCCTCTATCTTTGGCTTTAATTGGTTCTCGGGTGGCAGCAGATGAATTATCCTCTGGCAGTGCTTTATTTACCTCTACTTATAGTGCAGGATGCACAGCTGGTCCGATTTTATCAGCCGTAGTCATGACATTTATGGGACCTCAGTATATTTTTACCTTGATGTTAATACTTTTTGTCTTCTTCTTCCTGAGTTTAAGTAAGTACAAAAAGTCTTATCCTAGGCTTAGATGTTCTTCTCAACGACTACTATAGCTTTTGTCAAATAGATAAAAATTTTAGCTTCTCTAAGATGCTATCAGTGTAGACTAATTATTAATAACAATTCAAGCAAATTGGTTAAGGACAATTATGGAAAAATTAGCGATTATTGGTTCTGGTATTTCAGGGACTCCCATTGCTTATTATCTTCAAGATCGATACGATGTTGAAGTCTACGAAAAAAGTAGTCGGGTTGGAGGTCATGCTCACACCTTAGATTTAGATGAGGATGGCCAACGAATTTCTCTGGATACAGCTTTTGTAGTTTTTAACAAGCCTAATTATCCTAATCTGATGAAATTTTTTGCTGATTTAGGGGTAGAGACGCAAGAACATTTAGGAGGGTTTAATTTCTATAACTTAGATAGTGGAATGCAGTTTAATTCCCTAGATTTAGAGCTTCCTCTCGAAGAATTTCAGCGCCAGCAACCTCCCGAATTGGTTGCTTGTTATCAAGAAGCAAAACGCTTTTTTTCTGAAGCTCGCTCCGATTTTTGGGAAGGAAAAACGCGAGTTTCTATGAGGGAATATTTAGATGCCAATAATTATAGTCAAGAATTTCGAGATAATTTTGTCATGTTAATGGGATCGGCTGTTTGGTCAATTCCTACTGAACTACTGATGGACTTTCCCGCTTCAACCTTTATCAGCTTTTTTATGACCCACGATCAAGGGGGTTTAGGAGGAAAAACTGTCGCCTGGCAAACGGTAACCGGAGGAAGTAGTCGCTATGTAGAAAAGGTCAGAGATGCTCTTAAAAAGCCGATTCAGACGGAGCAAGAGGTCATCTCTGTGAAAAAACGAGAAGATGGCAAAGTTATTGTGAAAACTCAAACTAATGAAGCAGTTTTTGATAAGGTTGTGATTGCTACTCATGCCGATCAAGCTTTAGCAATTCTCGCAGAACCGACTGAGTTAGAACAGAAAATATTGGGCTGTTTTAAATATAATGAAACCGCCGTAACAGTTCATAACGATCCAGTGATTATGAACCCAGATCGCAGCAAATGGCAATCTTGGAATTATGGGCAAATTGTTAAGGAAGAACAGCTCTATACCTATGTGACTTATTATTCTAATAAAGTGCATAATTTTACCGCGAAAAAAGATTATTTTGTTTCTTTAGATACTCCCTCTGTTGCTGTTGATGAAGATAAAATCATCAGGATTATCAAGTATAAACACCCTGCATATGATATGAATACTTTAGAAGCTCAAAAACAAATTTATCAGTTAAATGAAACAGGCCCGATCTATTTCTCAGGTACATATTTCCACATCAAAAAACGAGGAATTGATTCTTATGGTTTTCATGAAAGTGGAATTGGTTGTGCTGTTGAATTAGTCGATCGTTTGAAAAAGGAGTGACTTTTTAAGAAATATAGGATAAGGAGAATTGTTTCTTTAACACTACCGTGTAAACAACTCCTTCTCTCTCGAGCAATCGTGCCCATCGCCACCGCCCTTGGGTAACAGAAGAGTTAATAGAGGAAAAAACAGTGAGTTAACAAGAATGAAAAAACCTGAAAAATAACTTGAGATAATGCCAAGTGTATTTATATTTCTGTAGCGAGTTTTGAAAACTTGGTTCAAAAATTAAAGGATTATCTAATGCTGAAAAGAACAACCACTAATTTGCCCAGTTTATTGAGTGTTACCACTGCTGCGATCGCGACTGTTGTCATATCTTTACCCGCACAAGCAGACTTCAGATCCTATCGCTTTGTCTCAGGTAAAGAAAGTATTCGACTTGATGATGAAGCCTTGAATTC
>JAAUYA010388039.1_pt1 | contig 32394 bp, 19 predicted proteins | sample 7278161 | NCBI WGS metagenome assembly JAAUYA01 (sample SAMN14350120, study PRJNA611818) | marine sediment metagenome | isolation source: surface marine sediment (3m) | place: French Polynesia: Moorea | collected 2018-08
TAGAAAGGGGGGAAACCAGAGGATGCTTCGCTGTTTGTTTCACGGGGGCTAGGGGGGCGAAAGCCAGAAAATTGATTCTCTTGGTTATTTGTGTGTACACGGTAGGTTCTGTTGACGGGGATTAAATAGCGGAGCTAGTTCGCCAGTTTGAGGGTCAATACCGCTAATGAAGTTATAGCGTCTTTCGTTGCATCGGCGACAGGCTAAGGCAAGATTATCAGGATCATCACTTCCTCCAAGGGATTGGGGCTGAAGATGGTCGATGGAAAGGGGGGCTGCGCTCAAGACTTCTGGGTAATGGCAATATTCACAGCGGCATTTGGCTCGCTGCCGTACCTGAGCAGATAAGGCTTTAGGGATGGGCATTGGCCTGAGCAGTGATGACGGCATTGATGTAGCTGAAGATGTTATCTAGCTCACCAATAGTTTCTAATTCAATGATTTCGTCAGGAGTAAGGGTGTCTGTTTTCTTTTTATCGAGAAGCTCCTGCATTCGTTCACCAAGTTCATCGGTGAATTTAAAGAGAGTGAGGTTGTTAATGGTTTGGAGGCGAAGGCCTTCGGGAAGAATGGTAGAGGGTTTGATGAAGGTCTGAGTCATAGTAAGTCGAGAAGGAATTTGAAATTACCGGGAGTAGTTAAGCCGATTTCTGAATGAAAGCAAGGTTAAACCATTGAGATAACTCTCTTAGCAGCGTCACTTGCCTGTCAATCGTTTTGACAGCATCCATAAAATTGCCGTGAAAGCGGTTATTTACATTATCATTCGGGTGAGCGATTTTCTGAAGCAAATAACTAGTTTCAATATTATAGCAATACGCATTCAAGTTAGGATATGGCAAACTTCTCAAACTCATCCGCAGCAAGCATTTTATTTTTGCCTTTTGAGTTTTGAGTTTTGCTATAGCATAGCGATCGCGTTTCAAGACCAGACTCGTCTTAAATTGAGTACAAAGCCAGGTAAAATATCTTCACCGGACAAGTTGCTCGGACTTTCCAATAGTTCTACTTCTTTTCCAGGGCGATAAATTTCCACTAGTCGGTTTTGGGGGTCAATTAACCACCCGAGTCTAGCTCCGTTATCGATATATTCCCTCATCACAGCTTTCTCAATTCTTTCTGAGTCCGGAAGATAGTTAATTCAAATCACTCCACAGTTTCCCAATCTTTTCAAATTCTCGTTTTGCTCCACGCAGGATATGTTCCATCAAAATTATCTCTCCCTCCTCAGCCGCATAAAAGGCAGCATTCAAAACGATGTTTTTGATGTTACCCCCGGCAATCTGGAATTTCCGCGCTAACAACTCGTAATCGATCGCCTCACTCAAAGGTGCTTCTGGAGGAAAATGGGTCTTCCAAATTAACCGCCGACTTGCCTCATCGGGAAAAGGAAACTCGACGATAAACCGCAACCGCCTGGTAAAGGCTTCATCCATATTCTCCCGCAGATTTGTAGCTAGGATGACGATACCTTCATAATCCTCCATTTTTTGCAATAGGTAACTAGTTTCAATGTTAGCATATCGATCGTGGGCATCAGAGACTTCCGTGCGCTTGCCAAACAAGGCATCGGCTTCATCAAAAAAGAGAATAGCGTTACTGGTTTCCGCTTCTTGAAAAATCCGAGATAGGTTTTTTTCCGTTTCGCCAATATATTTGCTAACCACCCCCGAGAGATCGACTTTGTACAGATCCACTTGGAGATCGTGGGCTATCACTTCCGCCGCCATTGTCTTACCTGTACCAGGGGAACCAGAAAACAGGGCACTTAATCCTTTTCCGTGGGATAGCTTGCGCTCAAAGCCCCACTCCCCAAACACCTGATACCGATGTCTGGCCTGACTACAAATTTCTTTGAGCTGGCTCTGCTTATCTTCTGGCAAGATTAAATCTTCCCAGCCGTAGTGCGGCTCAATCTTTACTGCCAATTCCCCCAGCTTATGCTGGGACTGACTGCGACAGGCAGCGTACAAATCAGCTAACTCAAGACATGGATGACCGTCAATTACACCGCTTTGACCCTCAGCATGCGCAGCAGCAGCCTTAATTTGACCTGGGGTCAAGCGAAATTGATTGGCAAGCTGCTTGGCCCAACTCTCCCCAGCATTAGGACAAGAACTCTCTAGGGCTTGCTTCCAAGTCGCTTCCCGGAGCGGCACCTCCGGCAGTGGTAGGGCGATCGCCTGAAACACCATTTCTTCAAACAAGCTCCTGGGATGCCAGGGTTTTTCCCCCGCCAGAAACATCAACCAGCCATATTCAGCCATCATTTTAGAGAGCATCTTCAAGATCGCCTTAGCCTTAAGCTCATCCCTGAGCAGACTGTCTAGATGGTCAAGATAGAGCGCTGCTTGGAATAAAAGTCCCTCTCGGAATATCAGCTTCAGCAGCTTCTCCACCTTTGTCTCCTGTGCTAGCAACAGTTCCAAATCCAAATAGAGCAACGGGCAGTTCAATCGTTGGCAGACTCCCAATGCTAACTCGTGCTTACCAACTCCCTGAAGTCCAGAGAAATAGATTACCACTTTGCTAGGCTCATCGGTTGGAGTCAAGAAATACCGCTGTAGCATGGAGTTAAGTTGTTTTTTGCTGGCTGTCTCTACCAAAACTTGCTCTAAATCTAATCCAGAAAGCTGCACAGTTACTAAGTTCGTTAACCGTCTATCAATTTCGTTGTTTCCTAGCAGGTAGTCGACAATTCGTCTATCAAGCCGCAGAAATTGAGCCAGATCGCTTGAACCAGAGGGACTCTGGGGATCGTCGCTCGTCTGGAGGATATCTGACTGACATAAAGGGGCAGAGGGCGAGAAATAGGCTCTAGCCTGCCAGCGATCGTCTAAAGTTGGGCACAGTAGCGTCAAGATAAGATCGATACTCGGTTTCTTGCGGGTAATATCATCCTGAAGATAAGCATAGAGGCGATCGTACTTGCGCTGTAACTCGGGAGCTAGGCAAATGACGATCGCCTGAACTTCAAAAGCAGACAGTCCAAAAGTATGAGCTAACTGAACCAAGGGCAGAAATACCCCCTGTTCAAGGCTGGCCTCAACTCTGACCTTAATTTGCTCCTGAACTTGTTCAAGGCGGCGGTTAATCTCTTCTATTTCGCTGGCCTCAGCCTCAGCCAAAGGCTTCTCGCTCAGTAGCCAGTCAACTTCTTCGTGGGCGATACATACCTGCCGGCTGGCAGCCAAGCGCTGAAACGGTTGAACCTGAGAGCGGAGTACGACAACTTGTCTTTGAATTAACAGATCGAGCAGTTGCAACTCGTCAGCCAGATGCTCAAAGCGATCGGCATAAACCGACATTCTCTGGTTTTGTTGGAGTTCTGACTGCGAGATCATGATGTTACCTCAAAGAAAAAGGTTTTCCGAAACAAATGAGAAATATCGACCCGAAATTCGTGAAAGCCCAGTGGCAAGTCGCTGGGCAGCGTCACCGTAAACAGATCCTGGGTTAGTTCCTGCGCATCAGCTATGGTTCTTCCCATTACTCTCACATAAGCTCGCCAACCCACTAAGTGCTGCCCACGGAAGGTTACAACAGTGCCTACAGGACCACTCAGGGGAGTAATCTCATCCACCACCGGTGGGCTGAACGGCGCCCGTACGTCGGGGACACCAATTTGCCGCACTCGCTGCGGCAGGGGACGTTCACTCTCAGGTGATGCATCGAGTTGCACAACAGAAATCTGGTACAGAATCGACAGGCGAAATGGCTGAGTAAATGTACTCCAGACCCGAGCCAACTCTTCCATATCGAGGGTGTTCTGAATAATTTGAATCTGCTCCCGTGCGTCTTCCAGTCCGTCTGCCAGATACTCTTGGGGCACAATGGGATTCTCGTAGAATACACGCATGGCCTCGCCCAGAATCGCGTGCGCGGTCGCATTACCTGTCTGCTGGTCGTTTTGCGCGTAAGGCGTCATCAAGTAGAATAGATTCAGTGACAATGGTGGCGGCACCAACGTATCGGCACTACCTGGCTTTAATTGCCAGTCCATGTTCTTGAAGCTGGGATTCTCCTGTACCTGATACAGAAATAAATTAATCCGCTGATTACCTCCTCCACCTCCTGTTTCGTCCGGTGCTAAGATTGTCACATCCACCGCTGTACTTAATTGCATCTCCCCTACCAAGAGATTTCGTAGAGACTGACTAACCAGACCGATAGCAGTAGAAGCACTCATCGTTCTTCCTCCTTATCTACGCGACCAGCGATATAAACGGTTCACATAACTCCGCTCCCAAAAAGCTTGAGGGGCTTTAGATTGAGATGCAGACCTTTGAATAATGACCTGGGGCTGACTTGGTTGGGGATAGTGAGGAATCACTGGCTGCTGAAAATCTTTCTGGGCGGCAACTTGTGCCGAGAGGTCGGCAACGGTACGCTCAAGCTTTTTAATTTGTGCGACCATGCTATTTGCTTTCTGATAATCACTCCTGACAACTTCACCTCCTGGCAATGTTTCCGACAGCGGCAACGGGAGAGAAGCCATTGGTTTTTTTGTCATCGACTCTGGAATAAAGTCTGTCTGAGGGGTTAGAACTGGTGAAGTTAATTCAGCTTGAGGTCTGCTCTTTACTTTTGATTGTAAATTAGACTGATTTAAGACGGTTTGCCGACCAGTGCCATTATTGGTCAGTTTGCCTTCGGGCTTTACTCCTATCTCCGTTTCGGTAGCCTTTTTTGATGATGGATTAGCAAGGTAGTGATTTTCTGCTGTCGAACTTCCTGCTAAGACAGTCGACAATGACTCCTCCGAAGATATTGTAGTTTTCAGTTCCGACTTAGTCGGTGGCTCAGTTAGATTCCTCTCCTCTTCCAGTGAAGAATCGTTACTGAGCGACGAAGACAGAAGAGAATTAGAAGAACTAGGTAGCGTCATCCCTGGAATAATAATAGATGTCTTCTGGGGAATTGACCTCAAAACTGACCCAGGATTTTCACTATCCTCATCCACTGGTGTAAGTTGGGTGCCTTCAGTGGGTTCGCCTTTGCCCTCTACTTTTATCTCCGTTTCGGTAGCCTTTTCTGATGATGGATTGGCAAGGTAGTGATTTTCTGCTGTCGAACTTCCTGCCAAGACATTCGACAATGGCTCCTCCGAAGATACTGTAGTTTTCAGCTCCGACTTAGTCGGTGGCTCAGTTAGATTCCCATCCTCTTCCAGTGAAGAATCGCTACTGACCGACAAAGGTAGAGAATTAGAAGAACTAGGTGGCGTCAGCCCTGGGATAATAATAGATGTCTTCTGGGGAGTTGACCTCAAAACTGACCCAGGATTTTCACTATCCTCATCCACAGGTGTAAGTTGGATGCCTTCAGTGGGTTCGCCTTGGTCCTCTACTTTTATCTCCGTTTCGGTAGCCTTTTCTGATGATGGATTGGCAAGGTAGTGATTTTCTGCTGTCGAACTTCCTGCTAAGACAGTCAACAATGGCTCCTCCGAAGATACTGTAGTTTTCAGCTCCGACTTAGTCGGTGGCTCAGTTAGATTCCCCTCCTCTTCCAGTGAAGAATCGCTACTGAGCGACGAAGACAGAGAATTAGAAGGACGAGGTGGTCTCAGCCCTGGGATATTATTAGATGTTTTCTGGGGTAATTCACTAAATTCAGAAGGCGGCGGTTGTTGGTTAGAATTTGTGAGCAACGGCTCTAAGTCTCCTCCATCCTCATTGTCTAGGGCATCGAATTCAGACTCAGCCCACTGACTACTCCCCCATAATTGGGGAGCCGAGCTCGCGATTCCCATTTGAGAGTTGATGTAAGGTAAATCAACCATTGGCAGGCTCATCGTGGACAAAAGAGGTACAGCACCGATATTCGGCAGTCCTAGCAAGTTTCTTACTCTACTTGGGTAAGGAGAGGGTGTCTTGCTATCTTTTTGAGTGCTTCGTAAAGGCTCTTGTGGTACTGGGGATGTATCAGGTGGCATCATTTAATCTCTCAATTTCTGATGATAGAACTTCGATGTAAGTACGTCGCTTCTGGCGCGGCATGTCCATAATTTCTCTTTCACTCCAGTGATAGTGAAAGGCTAGATAGTGAACTTCTCGATAGAGTAAATCTCGATTGGTGCGCAGTTCCCTCAAAAAAAAGTTCTGCACATCAAAGGGTACGGCATATTCTCGACCACATTCTGGACAAGTTGACTCCATAGTTAATTCTACTTTGGGAGCAACTGCTTCCATCTGCCGTTCAATTTCAAATCGGGCCAGGGGAGAGAGCCTGCTGACAGTTTTCTCCTCAAGGTCTTGCAGCGGGCCGATGCTATGAAGACAGCGTTGTAACAAGAGAATCTGAGCCCTAATCTCGTCTTCAACAACAATGGAGGCCAGCTCTTCCTGGTCACTTCCATTGGGGAGGCGGAAGACAATCTCACGATAGCTTTCACCTGAATCAGTGACAAAAGCTGCCTCTACTGAAAGTTCCATCTTGTAAGTTTTCCTATTGAGAGACTCAATTACCGGAATATCGTCGCTTAAGAAGCTGACCGAGATCTTCTTACCGCAATCAGACCAGGGACAGAAAACACTAGCTCGAATGGTATCTCCAAGAGTGAGTTCTCTTAGTTTGAGCAGCAGATACTGGCGATCGGCAATTGGTAAGCTACGGATCATCTCTAGGGACACTGGAGTGATACTGCCTATCCGCCGAACACATCGCTGAAGAATTTTTGTGACCAAAGACGCGATTTTGTGGGATCTTTCTCCAGCTAAAAGTTCCTCTTCACGACCGGTAAGGGGGGTTAGCTCAACCTCGCGATGCACTACACCGTCACGGCCGACATATCCACCGGGAAGGATCGCCGTGAGGAAATCTGCCCCAGAAGCCTCCCCTAGCATCATGTCTCTGTCGGTTCAGTTACAGACTTATCTCGCTCCCAGCCCTCGTGCTCTAGCTTAATCGTCTGAATCATCACGGCATTTCCAGCCGCATCTAACTCGGGGATGGCCTGATATTCAGAAACCCAACAACGAAAAACATTATAGGCTAGGACTGTGGTTCCCTGAAGGTTACAGATCTCAATGGTGATGGAATCCTTACGAAAGTTCTTCAAGGACATGGCCGCTTCGCCCTGGTAATTATTGACGAGGTTGGCCCAATCTTCAAAAGCGGTGTCATGGGTAACGCCTGCCGAAAGCGTTATGGGCTCGTAGGTCGTTTTCCCAGGGAGCTTATGAGGCACACTCTGATCCCCAGCTTCGTACCAGGTCGCGGACTCAGTCGTTTTCTTCAGAAGGCTACACTTACTCAAGCCCGCCACGTACTGGCCGTCCCACTTGATCTTAAATTTGAAATTGCGGTAAGGGTCAAACCGCTCAGAATTAACAGTAAACTTGGGCATCTTCAAACTTCTCCTTCGATCGTTTAATAGCTACAGTAAAACCCCTTAAGAAGCCTGTCCAGCTTTCTGGCTGATCTTCACCACTACAAACTCGGCTGGTTTGAGCGGGGCAAATCCTACCAACACGTTAACAATTCCTAAATTGATGTCATCCTGGGTGGTCGTTTCCCCATCACATTTCACGAAGAACGCCTGAGATGGCGTCGCCCCCTGAAATGCCCCACGGCGGAATAAAACCGTCATGAATGACCCGATATTCAGCCGTAACTGAGCCCACAAGGGCTCGTCGTTGGGTTCGAACACTGCCCACTGTATCCCGCGGTAGATACTTACCCGCAGGAAAATTGCCATCCGTCGAACCGGTATATATTTCCACTCCGGGTCAGCGTAAAGGGTTCGCGCACCCCAGAGCACAATTCCCGACGACGCAAATTGCCTGATAGCATTGATATTTTTATCGTTCAGATTCCCCTGCTGCACATCCGTAAAATTAACTGCTAAACCTGCTGCGCCGCCGAGACCGACACTAGTCCCAGCAGGAGCTTTCCAGACACCTCGCTGGGCATCGGTTTTGGCATAAAGTCCGGCCACGAAGCCTGAAGGCGGAACCAGAATTGGTTCCGGCAACCGGCCAGTCGGGTCGAGCATTTTAACCCAAGGAGTGTAAACTGCGCCATAGGAATTCTTGGGACTAACAGCTGCCACAAATGCTTCCGCCGTTAAAAGTCCTTCACTCGCATCGTTAAACAAAGGTATATCACCGATGAAGAAACAATCGCTCAGGGACCGATTTGCGCAGTAATTCATTCCTGACCCAACTACCGTGTCAGACGCCCTGCCGGGAATGGCAATTAAGCTGACATCTTCAATCGGGTCAAGATCCTCTAAGGCATCGATAAATGGTTGGTTATTGGTGATTGGGTCGCCATCTGAGCCAAGTTGAACCGATGCAACCTGTGTGGTTGGAGCTGCATTATCACCTATAAGGTAGAGAGCTGGAGTTTGAGTACCGGAGATGGTGGGATTTACTTGTGGCCGCGTTACCGCCACACCAATAGTTTCGATTCCCAAGTATCTTCTACCTAAATGTAATAACTCTGAGGCATCTTCGTCTGGGTTACCGGCTGGGGCAACTGTAACAGAAGATGCTTGTCCGATCGTCCCAGATGGCACGGCAGCCCCTGAAGTTAGAAGTAGTCGTCCTGCTTCTGCTCCTGTTTCTACTACTTCGCAAGTGAATCCGCTAAAAGGTTCCGGCTCGGTTGAAGCACGTTGCCGTGTTAGTTCCCTGACGACATATTGAATGGCGGCAGCAACATTTTCTGCAGTGTTGAGATCAGGAACCTGACCCTGATCAATTTCATCGCCCACCCCATCTTGTAAATCCACTTCTTGATAGCCATCTCCATTAACATTGATGCGGAATTTAGTTTTTGGACCATCTGGCGGAGCTACGGGAAGTGGAACATCGGGTACATCAGCACCAAGACTAGTTCCCCTAGAGGTGTTTCCATTCGGATTACTTTCAACTGTAATTCGAATCTGCTTTGAAGAGGACATAATAGTCTCGACAAAGTTGGGACTGCCCCGAACCATACTCAGATTTTCAAAACGTTCCAGCAGGGTTGCCGAGCTTTTATCCTGTGGAGTCGAGGTCTCCGGATCGTGGCGATAGACTAGTAGATTAAATTCATTGGCAGGATCGCTAGTACCATTGGTAATTTCGATCGCCAGTTGATTGCCCCACAGTCCATCAGACTTAGCTGAGATAGTGAGACTCGGTTGTGCCGTAGCTCCTCGAGCATTCAGGACAATATTAGCAGCGTCCGTATTTTCCCCAGCAACTCGGATGACATAACATTGCGAGCCGCCGTTATTAAAAAATTGGTAAACGCTATGACTGAGATAAGAATTTCCTAGAAAGCCACCAAATTGATTTTGATATTCAGTGAAGTTAAAAATTTTTACCGGATCGTTAAGGGGACCCTTCTCTGCAATCCCGATGAAAGCTGCCGTTGAGGTTCCAGCCGCTTGTATTGGTCGAACACCACTTGGTACTTCTTCAATATAAACACCTGGATATGTAAGATTGGCCATAATTTGCTCTCCTTAAGCATAAAAAAACATTACCTGCGATCGCCTGCGAGGTCGCACGAGGCGGAATATGCAGAGTAGTACCACTGTTCAGTCTTAGAGACTTCAACCAATTGCTCAGGTTTTCAATCTTGACCTCGCTAACTGTATCCATTGACGCATACCTCCTGAGGGTTCAAAAATATCAACTCCCAAAAACTTAAGAAAGTACAGGCATAAGTTTCTGATATACTCCTTGTATAGACTGCTAATTAAACAATTTTAGTTAGATAGTTAATGTCTTCCAGCACCACCATTTATTAAAAGTGTTTGAAGAAAAGCAAGTAAAAAGACGATGTGACAGAAATAGGAAACGATCCCAAAGGCGTGCTATTTATTGCCCTGTTCATGGATGTTACTTAGACAGTTGTAGTCAGAAGTATCCTTTGTTTGCCGAAAAAATAGAACATTTAAGAGGGCGTGGTCACAGTCGGAAAAAGGCTTCTATTGTGCTGAAAACTTATGGAACTGTGCCTTTGTTAGGAGAGTGGTTAGAATCTTTTTGGTGTCCTGATTGTCAGGAAACAAAATGGTATCATATTCGCAAGAAAGATAGTCAATATTTTGTCTCCCTCGCTTCTGCGGAACTATGGCAACAGGTAAGTGGAGTAATCGATCCCAGAGGAAACTCTTCTGTTAGTGAATTTACTCTGCGTCAAGCCTTTAGAAAAGGAAAACTTAGATTTTAAAATTTACGTTACATTTTATGAGATTATTATCCCCCTACCCTACCCTCAATTTTTCTTTCTTAAGGGCAGTGTGGGAGAGACTGAGATCCGCAGACCATCAAAGCCCACTCCGTCAGTTTTTAGAGCTGTACCCTCTTCTAAGAATAGCTTATAAATAAATTACAACCTCAGAAATGAAAAAAAACTTTACTAACTTTAACAAAAATATAATTCAACTATGGTGTTAGTTCCCTCTGTTAACCAATCACCGTAATTGAAGCGTACCAACCAAATAGATTCCTTTGTGCACTTGCTCCTGTCCCAGCGAAAGCTTCAAAAAATCCACTCAGTGTATAGGTAAAATTTTGTCCAGCTCTAGGACGAGGCGGCGTTTTGAACAGGTAGCCTGTATAAATTTGAAGCCTAGAGGGGTCACTAGCAGTAATAATTCTCATGAAAGTAATCTTCTGTGAGCTTTCATCCCAAAAGCCTTGAATGGGATTGTTATAAACTGTGCCGTTTAGATTACCCTGAGCATCTACTGATGTTACGATCAATTGCCCTTGATATCCATTACCATTCATGTTCCAGGTTCCAGTAAGTAGAGCCATTTCCTAACCTCCTTTTCAGTTATCAGTTTTCAGCGATAAGTTTACTCTAGGATTCAAACCCTTCTAAAGTTTAATTTCCACTACCCAATACCTAATATCTAATGCTTTTTTACTTATAAGCCCTCCACCACAATAGAAGCTACCCATCCGTACAGGGTTCTTTCGGCGACAGCTCCCGTCCCGGCGAAGGCTTCAAAAAATCCGGTGAGGGTGTAGGTGATGTCTTCCCCAGTAAGAGGATTGGGAGGAGTTTTGAATAAGTAACCTGTATAAATTTGCATCCTGGAGGGATTATTGGGATCGGTATTTCTGGTAAAGGTAACTTTTTCTGAGTCTTCACTCCAGAAACCTTGGATAGGATGACCATAGACTGTGCCACTGATTTTTCCTTGGCTATCTACTGAGACTATATTGAGTTCTCCTTCATATCCGTTGCCATTCATGTTCCAGATTCCGGTCGGCAGATAAATCGGCAGCTCTACAGGTTGAGGAATGAAAGCCAAAACCTCGATCTGGAGATCAAACTTCAAACTCTCTAAAACATCGTTGGCTGTTCTGACTTGGAATAACCTTGGACCTAAGGCTGCTTCCTTATCAATCGTTAGCTCGAAGGTTACTTGGGTATCATCAACCACCGTGACTCGATCGCTGCTCAAACCACTACCTAAAAATATCACCTCATTGACATCAGACAAACCCGTTCCCGTAATCGTCATCTCCACTGTTTCTCTTTGGTAAACTGCCTCCGGACTAATACTCAATAACGTCGGTTCAATCGGTGAGGTATCAAAGACACGACCGGGAATTAAATCCACACTGTCATAGCGTAAGCCACTCCAACCTTCTCCTCGACCAATACGCTTATTGCGCGCAATCCACAGATAGGACTGACCACTAAGCCAACGGGTGAATTGATAGGCACGAGTGAGGTGTGCCCCTGCTTTTTCGACCTCTTCGTTTTCAATAATTAGAGAGTCATTTGATGACAACAGCTCTCCCATGGGGGAGTTATATTCAATACCGTCATCTTGAGCAGTGACCATTTTTCCTCGTTGTAGTCGCATGATTTGAGGTTCACTCTTGGAATATTGATGCAGTCTAGGAACAAGCGGGATCCAGTGAGCAGGAACATTGGTCATCAACCGATAGATTAACTCTGCTTCGTCTGGTGGCGTGCTTTCTTCTTCGCTGCTCTCGGCTAACTTAAGCAGTTCAGTTTCATGCCGGTTCAACGCTTCTCCTCGAGCATTCTCGACTTTATACTCTACCGCCCAAGCCATATTGGCCATTTCATCTCGCAGCAGGTGCACCTCTTCTAATGCTTGACCATGCAAACTTGTAGCGAGGGTCGGAGGTAAAAATAAATGATTGCCAGAGGAGGTCGAAGTATCATCGATCGCATAGGTAAACAGTTGCCAAGCGCCAGTGTGGCGATCGACTCGATCGAAGGGCTTAATCAGGGTGCGTACACCGAAGGTATCGGTAACAACCAACGACTCGATATTAAGCGTGGAACCGATCTCGATTTCTAGGGGCATTAAAAACCAATCATCACTGTAGGATAGGGCATATTGCAGTAACAGCATGCGCCCCAGGTCTTCTTTACCGGCATCTAGGTTACCAAGGTTGACCTCAGCATCTTCAAATGTCCACCAGCGAGATTCTGGCATCCCCCGAAAACTAACGGGGCTGGGAATCACAGTTCTGACATAGGATTCTGGGGTAGAAGCCTCAGATGTAGGACTATCAATTTGTAGAGTTTTGTTTTGGTTGAAATGGTACCAGTCCAAGTGGCCGCCATGATACTCATTGGCAACATATACCTCTTGGCTGTCTGGGGAAGACGTGGATACAGCAAAGGCATGTTCCATGCGCTCTGGCAGCCAAGCTTCACTGTCCGGGGTAGGATCTCCATATCGCTCCTCATACCACTTGAGCCAGTCGCTAGTGACGGCAATCAGATCGTCTCGATCGCCATCTTCAATCGTATTTAGTAATGCTGGCGGAATGTGTACTGCTTTGGAGAATTTGAGGTTCGCTAGCTCTGCCCCTTGGAAGATGAAAGATAAATCGACATAGAGCTTACTCTGTGATGGCATCTCCGAGGTATAGACCAGTCGGCCATTGTGTAGATACTGAATCGTGGTGCCTTGGCGCTCAATGCGGATCACATCTGCTGGGGTGAGGCCACTAGTTATTACCTGTAGTTTAACCTCACCCTTTTCAAAGATATAGATCGTACTTCGATAAAAATAGGCAGCATAATCGATACTTTGATATTTATGATCTGGGCTCATCTCAGATAACCCGAAGAATACCGATAATCCAGGGGTTGAAGTCGAGGCTTCCACCCAACCGTCTTCGCCAGGGGCAAGGTAGTTCGCACTGACCGCACCACCGTTGTTCCAGCCCTTGATCGCTGTTTTGCGGATGATCTTTTCTTCAAACTCCAAGCCTTCCACTTCCACAAATCTCACCCCATTCACCATCTCTGGATTGTTCTTGAGGTCCTCATAAAAGTCATGGGTATTAAAACTTCGCCCCTTGATAATTCTCAGATAGCGCTCACTATCAGCATCCTCATACCCATCGCCTACTTCTGCCAGGGAGTATTGGTCAAGATATGCCTGACGGTATTGACTCAAACCTTTATTTTTCAGCAAGCGAAAGAAATGCAGGCTGGCTTCAGCCGCTCGTCCTGGATGAACTTCAGCCGCTGTTGGTTCTTTTTCAACGATCATTTCTAGAGGTAGCTCCCGATTGTAGGGTTGTCCTTGAACTACACCTGAATTAGTTACCCCGGCATAAAATCGGTCTAATTTTGATATTTCTCCCCTTATGCGTGCCGAAACAGGTGTACCCGCATCTTCTGCTTGAAATTCACCAAATTGCCATTGTCTTGCCAATAACCATAGGGGGTCATGGACACAGGCTTGTAGCCCTTTGGACATATTGGGATTACGGGAACAGGGCTCTAAACGAGTCCAAGCAGTGATTGATGGCATAATTTACTTCCTCTGTGGTTTGACAAATTGAGCTATGTACTAAACTGAATCTTTACTTTGACTGACAATTATTTGTTCATACTTGAAAAAAAAGTCTTCTGCCGCTAGAGGTTAAAGGGAGGGAAGGGCTTTTTAGGATTAATAGGATCGTCAATAGGACCAAGATCGAGCTTCATGATTTCAAGTTCTAAACTATAATTACTTGTTTTGTAGGCTGTACCGTTCAGAGTTCTTTGTTCTGCTGGATCGAAGGTCACTTCGACCCTCCTCTTCCCTGTAAATACTGTAACAGAGAGAGAAAGCGAACAATTAATTTTCGTTCCTCCGGAGACGACACTTGGTGAGCCAACGATGATACCGCGCGATGAACCACCGACTAACTTGACACTGGTGGCTCTGTATAAATTTTTGCCGGTAATTGTAAGGGTCGTACGAGCTGCTTTTTTCGGAATCCCTTTGAAAACCTTTGTGGGTTTAATACTTTCAATCACAGGTCTTTCTTTAACGGTCAAGCGTAAGCTATTATTCTGAACAGATCCATAGGGTGTAACCACATTAAACTTCTTCTGTTCTCCTTTCACACTGGAAGAGACGGTGACTCGACATTTAAGAGAGGTGTTGCTACTCTCTTGCCTAATAATGTTTGTAGTCATTCCTTTTTCAAGTGAGCCATTGGCTTTGAAGAAATTAACCGCAGTAACCTTAGCTAAATTAGTACCATTGATAATCACCGTTGTTGTTTCGCGATTGAATACCTTATTTGTTGAAGCCCCATTGTTTAATTTAGGCGTAATTCTTGTAATGGTGGGTATTTGGACCTGGAAGGTTATGCCAAAGTTTTGGCTTTGGGCCATGCCATTATGCTCAGTATCCACGATAAAATCTCTAGGCATGGCATTTCCGAGGAGTGTAACGTTACATTTTATTTCTGAATTGCTAATGGCTCTCACGTCAGTAGCTGATATTTCCGGTGAGCCATTTTTAGCCGGAAAGATGACGCTCTTGGCTTCGGCAAGATTATCACCGGTAATAGTTATTTCTAACGATTCACCAACCAACCCAGATGAGGGTGTAATCGCCTTCAGACTGGGTAAAACTTGTTGGCTAATATTTTCTGCGACAGAGGCAAAATTGGTGGAAACAGTTGATAGCATGGAACTCTCCTGTTGCGCGTTAAAAGCGAAATAAAGTGCTGGCAAAAAGTGGCCGTTTTCTTCTTTTTCAAACAGGGCTGCATTATCGACTGTGCGCAGCTTGGCCAGGTCTAGTGTTTCTGAGAGGATCTTCTCTAGCGTCTTCAGCTCCCATTTATCTTTTTGAGCGGGGGGAACAGCTAGTAAGATTGCTTGGGGTGCTTGGGATTGGGGCGCATCGAAATGGAAGGCGGCGGCAGCTAATTCTTGCGTATTGGGAATCGTTTCTACCCATTCGTCTACCATCATCCCAGAGATGGAACTCTCTAAAGTCAAACCGTTGGGCGCAACGGCCATTAAACCAACCCGAGGCTCCGTGATAGGATTTGCCGCTTCCTGAGGGAGAGCTACCCAGCGATCGCCTGCATTGTAGGGAAGTTGCCCCACTGAGTAATTAATCTCCATCTGATAGAGCATTTCCCCATAGTTGAGGCAGGTATTGAGGCGATCGCAACCGTCTCTGACATGGGCCATTTGCCCGAGCCAAGTCAGCCCTGCTAAAGGATCGTCGTTTTGTAGCGAGTTGCTATGGGCAAAAGTGGTGCTTAGTTCCTCGACATTAGCAGCCGTAAATTTTGGCAGCACGGGGAAATCTTGGCCCAAGACGAGTTTGATCCGTTTGGTATCGACCTCAATTTTTTCCTGAGCAGAAGCGGTTCGGCGATCGATACTGCTCTCGATCTTGTCGAGGAGGGCAAGCCTACGGTTGGCTTCTATCAGAATATTCTGACCTTGCTCAATTAAGTTAGCTTTAGCCGATGGCTCGTCGTCTTTGGCAGCAACCGGAACCGCTTCATTGAGACCAGTATAGAAGAAGCGGAAAATAGAGACTCTGAGTCGATCGAGGTCATAGTCTTCGGCTGCTGAAGCCTCGATGTCTGTGGCTAGATGATTACGAATAATGGTTAAATAGTTAACGATATGCCGAGCTCGTCGATTCAGCTCGTCGAGATCAAAATTTTGGCTCGTATCATTTTCTGGAGAAGCAAGATCCCTGGCATCCAAGGGTCTGATATTGGTGATTAATTCACGAACCGCCCGGGCTAACTCCAAGAAGGTACCAAAATCAATTTCCTCGGCATCCTCATCTGCTCCACCTTCATAGAAGAAGCGCAAGGTCGCATCTGGAGGAATCCTTGAGGAACGAGAGCGCATGATCCGATAGTTAATTAACGCTTCTAAAGGTGAGCCTCTCCCCGTTTCATTGGTTGTCGCTACACAGATCGCGTCTAGGGGAGAGATGCCGAAATTCCATAACGGTACTGGATTAGGGATTGCTTCAATTTGGGTATCGGTTTTCGGGTCCCAAAAGGCAATTTTGATTTTGATTTGCCTTGAATCTCCTAATAGTTCAGCTAGCCATCGGTCCAGGTGTGGCTCCATCCTAGTCCGCTGCTGGAAGGAATTGGTGCTCCAGGTTTCCAGGGGCTTAACCTCCCCACTAAAAATTACCGAAACCCGCTGGGTATGGGCAACGCCGGTTCTGGGAGTCCTGACAAATTCTGGATTTGGGGGCGGTGTATCTCCCTTGGCAATGGAGTCGAGGGTTGCCCCTGCTAGCAGTTCATTACCTTGGGTCAGTTGGAAAACACTTTCAGCGGTCACCAGATCGCTAATGGCATCTACCGTGGCCACCAAATGATTCAGTTGTGCTTCTAGGCCATTGCGATCGCTATTCTGATGGAGGACAATTTGATTTTGCCCATGGCCAAATGTTATTTTTTGCTCTTGCCAGAGTCGCATCAACTCTAAGCCATCGACTACATGTTGCGCTTCCATCGACTCGATCGCCTCTTTACTTATCTCTCGAGGAGTTAAATGAATCGCACTGTAGCGCTCTATGAACTTATCATTACTCATGCCGCTTTGCCGTAACTGCTCAGCAAAGGGAACCAGTTTACGGAAGGGCAGAATATATTCAGCCAGACCTTGTTCTTGTAATCCTCTCTCGAAGCGATAACCGAGCAGCGCACTTAGGTTCTGCCCCTGTCGCACCCCATCGAGTAACCATTTAGCCAGACGCACCCGGTCTGAGGATAAGTCAATCGCAAAGGGAGCATGGGGTGATTGAGTGTCGCTATTGAGATAACCGCTTCTGAGAATAGCAGCCATTGCCCCTTGGTTGAGGGAAGGGGCTACTACATAGCCGCCATTACCTGTATTGTCGTAAAGCAACTGGCCATTTTCATCCTCATCAGGGGGGATTTCGGCCACCGGGATGCGATCGCCCATTTGATTAAGGACTCTACCGCTAATGGGTTTGAGTTTGAGATTTTCTACCCAGCCGTAGCCGCCTAAAATGATGCCCTCAGATTGCTTTTGTCGCAGACTGTCGAGACGGGCGGTTGCCAAGGAAGTAATCCAGGCATCTAAGCGATGAGAAGCTAAATCTAAGGTTTCTCCTAAGAGGTAATTGAGCTGCTCAGGGACCACCGTTCCCAGATGAACCAGACTCTCCTGCATATCCTCCAAGATTTTGGCTGGGGGATGCTCGCTGCTCTTCAAGGTATCGATCACATCGGCCAAAGACTGCTGCGAATTAGGATCGCCAATACCAAACTCCCTGGCAGGAACAGCGACGAGATCCAGTAAGGTGGCCGTATCTTCTGCGTCACCCTTTACAGGATCGGTCAAAATACCGATCAATGAAGGGTCTCGGTGGTTTTCTGGTTGAATCAAGCCGTGGATGCGGTTGAGATTATAGGCGGTATCTAGATAGGCTAGCAGCATAGAATGACGCAGTAAAAGTGCCAGTGGCTGTTGCTGCCCTGCCTCAGTCAAGAGTTGATTAAAGCTTGCGTCTTTGATGGCGGCGAAATTAATTGACTCCCCAGTCTCTACACTGGTTGAAATTTTCACAATCGGTTCGGTAAAAACCAGTGAGGCAGCAGGGAGCGAATAATCTGGGAGGTTAAGGCTTGTATCTAGCTGATTAAACGCAGCCATTGCTTGTCGATGGCGGTTATGGATGGTATCATCTTGACTAATAGGCAGACCGTTGGGGCTAGGCTGAGGAACCCCGTATAAAATTCCATCCAACCCCATCCGACCGAGAAATGTATCACTAGTGGCCGACATTCCTAAAATATCGGCTAGAATTTGCGACAAGGATTGGTTCGAGTCGTTGGTTGAGGTTGGGGGTTGCACCTTGGGGATGCCATCGAGGCATTGCTGCCAACGATGGCGCAGGATTTTCAAGACCTCTAGGCCGCGATCGCCGAAAACTTCTTCTTCGTTGTTCCCATCCGGCTGATATAGATTGAGGGAGGTAACGGGCAAAATACCATAGGGCTGATGTCCCACTCTTAGGGTGGGGATGGGACCGCGAGCGCGCACATACTTAATAAAGTAGTTGCGGAGGGCTTCGATCGCTTCATCGCTCAGATGGCCATTGACGTGATTGAGCATATAGCGGAAAAAATACCCCCAAGTTGCCGGCCATAGAGCTGCGTTCATGGCCCGAGCATCAGCCTGTTCGCGCTCGACCGTATGGGGCAGTTGGGCAAAGATTTCTGGGACGATGCCTAAGGCTCTGGCCGTGACATGACAGTTACAATCTTCAGGAGGAGACTGTTCCTGTTTTTGAGTGAGGAGTTCGGTTTCCTGCTCCGGCTCAGTTTCAGCATACTGAGCTTTAGCTTCTCCGGTGTTGTTGGAGGGGGAACCTTGGGGCACGAAGTCAAGACTGTCGGTATAGCGCTGAGACTCTAATAAAGCTGTCAAGGTTTTGGCTGAGGATTGGGTATCAATCCCCAAAACGATGAGGCGATCGTAGCCCGTTTCCGCTTCTTGTCTAGAGGCTAATTCAATGCGGAATCCCATCCCTTGGGCAACAGCTTCATCGAAATCCACCATCCATTTCATCCCCTCATCTAGGGGAAGAACGGTATTATCATCACGCTGCGCCAGTAGCGACTTACCTTTTTCATCCTCAGGATCGGGTTCCTGTGGTTCGAAGCCCGCTTTCAGATTGGGGTTAACTGGATTAGAAACCACCGACAGACTCGGTTCCCCGTGACGATAGACCAACAGCACCCAGCGATCGGGCATGGCTCTGAGCTGAGGTGGGCTAGTCCAGGAATCAGCCCTCGTTTTTACTGTGGGATAGATGGGTTTAACGGGAAGGCTATCTGGTCGATCGGAGCGGTCTTGAGGATTCAATGGTTTCAGGGTTTTGGCAATCCAGGCAGCACGCCCAACTCCGAATCTTTCAGCCAGTTCCTTCTGTATGGCCCGCTCCATGGCTGGATCGCGACCTGATAACCACACCTGTTCCCAAAGTTGTTTACCCCACTGTACCTCCTCTTCTGTCAGTAAGGGCTCATGGGTATCCAGATGAAGGTCGTCAGGATAAATACGAACGCAAAGATAGATTTTACCGGCTTCGGTAGTAAATCGAGTTTCTAGCCTCACCGGAAATAGAGCTGCCGGCAGCTCTGCTGAAGGCAGCTCACCCAAAAGTTTCTGAATTTCTTCTAAAGATTGAGGTTGATTGATGTTCATGATTGTTGAAACTCTTATCTGAGTTGGGCTATGAATTCGGTAAAAGATTGCTGGCGTGAATGCCAATTCCATAGGGCTGCCGCAACAAAATCTCGGCAGTATGGGCACTGTTAAAGTTCCACCTTGGTTGTGGCTCTTCGTTTCCCCTCAGGGGTGGAGGAATTTCTACCGCTGAAAGATATTTCCCAGGAAGCGTGCCCGTCTCTTCCCAAGCAAGACCAGATCCTGCGGAGCTGACATCCAGTCCAAAGCGAGCTTCAGTGGGCTGCTGCTGAATGATAAAAAACCATCCCGGTTTTTCCTCCGGCATATCTAGATTTCCTCTGGCCTCAGTTTCATCCAAATTAAACAGTAAGAAAACCGTATCATTGTTGAGCTCTCCACGATGAATCGGATATTGGCGGTCCTCCTTGGCTGAACTGAGGGTAGTCACGATTTCAGGTTCAGTTTCAGTTCCCCTGTTTTCAGCCTTAGCTTTGATTGCATAAATGATGGTATTGGGGAAGCGTCTGAGCAACTCCCCGCGAACGATCAAAGCAAGTTGATCTTGGCTGTCTCCCTCTATTTGAGCTTGCCATCCTTCCCTCAACGTATCTCCGAGACGACGATTTTGCAAAGACCATAAATGAATCTTTTTGAGATCGATGGTTTCGTGAGACCAGAAATTTTGGAAGTAGGTTCCCCGTTGGTCAGTGGGATAATTACGCCACAAGAGTTCACGAGCCATTTCATGGTTCAGCCCTAGCATAAACGCTTCAATAAACTCAGCATTGATATCTAGAATGGTGACGGTGTTGTCTTTAATGCGGTCAGCTCCCGGCAATAAGAAATCCGGTGCAAACTCTAGCATGAGTTCATACATGGCTTGGGGAAAAGTAGGATGGGGAATTGGTTGACGCCCTGGCGGTGTCTGTTGGCTACCATTCCCTGATTGAACTGAAAACGTGCTTGAAAGGGGGATTGTCGTGTTGTTTTGAGTAGTGGTGCTTGGATTTAAACTATTGTTGAGCTGGGAGAGATGATCCGTAAATGATTTTTTGACGGGAAAGAACCATTTTTCCTCTGGGGGCTGATAGCCTAATTGTTGTAAGCTATCACTTAGCCGATCGATGGCTTGCTTCATGCGGGAGAGTGCTCCTGCATCTATCTCCTCACCTCCCGGTGTTTCTGAAAATGCTTCCCATTCTTTATACTGACCGATCAATTCTAAGCGGGCTTTGCCCAATGGTTTAAGCGCTGATTCAAAAGATTTAGGGATTATCTTGCCGATTTGTGCCGATTTAACCCCGATCGAATCGGCCAGTGATAGTTGAGCCTGCATCCTTCTGGCCATAGGGCCTTTTGGTCGAGACAATTTGCGAAAAGTAGAAATCGTGCCTCCGGTGGGAAGTTGTTTGTCCCTAGACCATCGACAGTAGGTAGCAATTTTGTTAGTTTCTCCGTTTTGTGCTGCTTGAGCTGAAATTATGGGAATCTGGGTGGATATTAGGGCATGGGCTGGAGCAGTTAGTTGATAGAAAAATGTATCCGTGAGCTCAGGAAAGCCCCCTCCATTGGATTGAAAATGAGTTAAGGGTTCAAAGTTTTTTTGGTACATCGCTTGGCTAACCTCTTTGCCCAACTCCCGTTGACGTCTGATTTGTTGAGCCCGTTGAATATCTCCCAACTGTTGCCAGGCAGAATGCATCAGTTCTTCCTGTAGTTTCTGGACAAAAAATACCCCCAATCCGGCAGCGGAACGATGGCGAACGTTAAGGTTAAGATCGCTCAACCAATTGGGTTGCTGGTCAAACATGCCCTCTGAGCTATGGTGAAAATGAGCATAAATGGGAGGGCCGACAATCGGTTCACTGGTTGATTCTGTTTCAATTGTCTGATGCAGTAGGTTTTTGAGAGACTCGACCCAGTCTTGCTCAACTTCCTCTATGGTGTCGGATGGGAGGTTTTTTACTGGTCGGAATACCCCTTCCAACTCGACTATACCCATATCCACCCAATCAGGCACGCCACCTCGACCGACAAAAAGTTTACGGGAGCCAATATTTTTATAAGTTCTGGGGGTCAACTTCTCGGCCAACTCCTTAAAATCTCCACTTTGACCTGTCCTAAATTCCCAGTGGTAATACACAGGTAGCTCAAAAGGCAATTGCATAGACTTAGATAGATCCCAAGCAGGTTCTAGTAATTGGGTGTCGATATTTTTTTCTACGTCTGTGAAGTGAGCCTTGAGGCCAACTTTCCGGCCTACTTCAAAAGTCGGCACCAGACAAGCATAGTAATTGGTATTTTCTTCTAAACGTCTGGGGCAGAGTAACCGAGACAGAGTAAGGTCAGGATGTTTTTTCAGTGCGTCATCCAGCAAACCCTGTGCGTGAATCACTTGGCTGTGAGCCCAAGCCCAGGACTCTGATAGGTCCGGCAATTCTTGAGCGAGCAGCTCCTCGGAGTCAATCTTCAGTACTGGCAGAAGTCTGCCACTGGGCGAACTCAGAGAGATCCCTTCTTGCTGACGCACCACAATCAAACAAATCCAAGGACGCAGTCTTTGGTGTACTTCCTCCGCCTTGGCTGGGGTAAAGAGCCAGGGAAAATCAGGGCGATCGAACTCAATGGCAGCTAGATAGTTGGGTAAAAAGTTTTGGGTATTCGGTTGGGGTTCAGTGCGAATAATCTGACGGCGATCGATCCCGATAATGTCTGCTGGACCGTAAAGGTAAAGCTCAATATCCTCGATCGCCTCTGTCTCATCCTGTACACCATGAACTCTAGTCTTGAGTTCTAGCTCAATTGAGAGTTTTGCATGTCCCTTGAGTGGTTCTGCACTGGGCGTTTCAGCCTGTTTATCGGGGACTCTAATACCCGATCTGATTTTTTCTTGCACCGAAGATAGAAAGGTATATTGATTGGGCATGGGACAGAAACCTCCTATTTAAGTTCATAAACTGGCACAACCTGCAACTGAGAAACCTTTCGGGGATGAACTTGCTCATAATCCTTGAGCCACTCCCGCGCTTGGTAATAATTCACTCCTTCCTCCGCCATCTTCGCCTGGGCACCTTCTTCCAGCTCCAACTCCGCCACCGTCATATCATCCCGATTTACGATCGCATACCCCTGCCACTGTAACTCTGGCGCTTCATATCTCATCTCACTGATAAACCGATTCACCCCTGCTTGACGCTGGCGCCGCTTGGCTGAGGCTCCCACCTTGGCTTCCTGGACTAAATCCAACTCAGGTAAAGGGGTTGTGGATGGACTCCTGCGCCTTAGTGGCAAGATCAGCTCGCTCTCATACTCCATGTTGATGGTTCTTACCTGCTCTGACTGATAGGTGACATCCTCAGCACTGCTCACTTTTACTCCCGCCTCCATCTGCTCAAAGGAAGGCTGGCTCAATTTCTCGGCTTGAGTTAACTCTTGATACTCCCCTGGGGCAAAGAACTCTTCTAGATCATCTATCGCTTGCTCCGTGAGGCCCAGCTTCAGTTTACTGATGGTATAGCTAGCTTTCTGGGCGGTTCTGGCATTACCAAATTTTTCAATCTTGGTCTTGAGGGGCAATACGGTTTGCCTCACCGAGATCGTCCCCAAGGGATGTACTTTGATCGAAGCAAAGTCAATTTCTTCTTCCTTAAAAGTCACCAGCATCTCACTGGCTGGGGGCAAGGAGGCTTGCCAATTGTCTACCTCCTTCAAAGCAGCGATCAAAGCGGGCTTGGCATTGACCACCGGTAAGGGTGGTGCGGTTTCCCCTGAGCCGATGGTACGGTCAAAACTAACTGACTTGGAGAAGCGCCAGATTTTGAATTTGGCTTGGCCTTTGATATGCCAGGGTGATGGTCCCGCTAAGGCACCTTCCAATTGCACTGAAGCCAGAGTACGACTGCCCCATTTCAGTCCCACCCCCGCACTGAAGAGGACGATGAAACCGAAGGGATTAAATTGAATCAGGGCATCATAGCTCAAATGCCCATCGAGGCGGAATTTAGAAGCTTTGATGCGTAAGTCGAGGCGTGCACCATGTTGTAGGGTATTGCTGGTGAGGGCTAGATACCAGGTGAGGCGTAGTTGCAGCTTTTTGCTTTTGCTCAGGGATAGGCTTAAGCGAGCGAGGGAAGGTATTTCTGGGGGGGCTTTGTAGGCGGGATGGAAACCGCCGATGGAGAGGATAAAGGTGGGGTTACGCTTCCAGCGCAAAAAGAAGGCGGCGTCTCCGGTGACTTCCCATTGGTAGAATTTGGAGTCAAAGAGGGTGGCCAGCAGGAAGGCTTCTCCTTTGTCGAAGTCGATTACTCCGAGTACATCGAGGTTTAAGCGCACCAAGGGGAAGGATTTGTTGGGAAACAGGGCGCGCATTTGCCCCAGAAGCACGAAACGGACCGGGTCGGGGAATTCGAGGATGATGCCCAGGTTGGCGGTGAGGAGACCTTCTCGGCCCCAGGAGATTTGGGCGATGGGTCCGAGGACGTATTGGTCAGGGATGGGGGGAAAGACGGAGCGCAGGGTGGAGACGATGATAGGAGCGTTTTTGAGGGGGTCTGGGGGGAAGAGCACTCGGTCTAGGGTTTGATTTTTAAGCCCTCTACGGAGTACCTCAACGGCGACGGTACGGTTGAAGCCGAGGAGTCCGCCGATGCCGGTGAGTTTGAAGCCGAGTCCCAGTTGGAGCGGCTGGAAGTCTTCGACTGCGAGCATAATCAGCAGGGAGAAGCCGCTGCTGCCGTCGGGCATGCGGGTGGTGAGGAGTCCCGTGGCGGTGAGGGTGAGTTGCTCGAATTGCAGTTGCACGATGCCTGCATACTGCTCTTTTTCTGGGTCGAAGAATAGATATCCTCCCCCAGCAACAACACTAGCATCTATGGCAATGGCCAGACCTTTGGGGGGCTTAAAATCAGCAGATAAGCCAAATAACCCCAGATTTCCCCCGTCGAAAGAAATGGCAACGGCTACGCCGATCTGGTCAACGGTTGTCATTACCGGTCCTAACGACAGGCTGCCACTGGTGCTGGCTTCAAGCTCAAATCCGTCATCTTGATGATCCACAGCAAGATGTAAAAGATCTAGACGAATTGGTCCCAAATTGGCACTCAGGGAAAACGTTCCCTGGAGACCAACATTGCCTTGCAAGGAAATTCCTCGTTCACTGTCCCAGTAAATGACGATATCACAGGGAGCTGCCAGTTGTTTTTGGCCAATACTATCTTGCAAAAAGCCATCGGCATCTTCCAGGGAAAAGGTAAAGCGACAGCCAAGTAGCCCCATTTCCACAAAGCCGATGGGGCGATCGGGATAACCATCCATCCCCCCCATTAAGTACACCTGCTGCGCCTGTAAACTGGTTCCACCAGGCAAAGGGAAGAGAGTTTTTAGCTCACTGATTGGCGTTCCGTGTCGTAACCCCAAGGCAAAACGACCGGCGATCGCCTCACTGATACCATTCCCCGTTTTCACATCGAGACCTTGCCCTGGTCGTATCAATAAGGCAAGGCGTTTGAGAACCTCAACCTCGGCAGAAAACTCGATAAAGGTATTAGCGAAACGGGAGAGCCGAATACTGCCTTGAGATTGACCCCGAACAATCGGAACAAGCCCCAAACCAGCATCACTACTACCTTCAGCAGTGGCTCTAGAACCGAAAATTGATAGCCCTAACCGTATCGTCTGAAAGGCTACAACATCCTCATAGAAAAAGGTAATCAACTGAGGCATGGGGTTTGTTTCTGAAACCGTTCTCTCGAGCCAGATCTCTTCTGCTTGAGGCTCGAGCGGTTGTACCCGACTAGGAATACCTAATGTGCGAAACAACAGATTCAGACGCTTCAACAAGATCCTGACGGTAAATGTTGGAGTTCCCCATCCGTAGGCTTCCTCCGCAAGCTGAGAGGGATTGGAAACCAATGTGTTGAATCGTTGGTAGTTAATCTTTGCTCGTATATGTTCTACTTGGAAATTTTCTGGATCGGCTGGAAAGTAAGGATAATCAATAACATCGATTAAATGCAAGATAGCAAAACTTAGTGGCAAACTGTGGGCAAAGTAATTGGTCAGCAAAAAATCGAATAGTCGTCTTGGTAGTTCTTTATGGATCTTGGTACGCTCAACATAGTCATCAAAGGCAGCTAGATCGCTGGGTAAATTCTGAGCAAGTGTATATACAGTCTGTACTAATGTGTTAACGGCTAGCATCAACTCAGTGACGCGCTCAAGCATGAAGATTTCATCTTCTAATTCTTCTGTTGAGACATCAAGTACTGCGTCAAGTTTTTCCAAAAAATCTCCTATATCTAGGGTTGCCAACCCAATATCATCTACACCGGGTGGTAACTCCCATCCCAATAAATTGATCAAAGCTTTCGCTTGGCTAATGTCATCGTGAACTTCGGCTAAAATTGATAGTGTTTCGCCGATGCCAGCAATAGCTCTATTAACAATATGATTAGCCATAGCAACTTTCCTCTCTTGCCTTCAGCTTTTTATGTCTTAAATAAATAGATTGGGATATTGGTCAGCAATCTTACTGAATATTCCCTTGGATTCAAACTTACACGATTCAAAATTGAATTTGATGTCCTTCGTTTTTAGTTTTTTCTTACTCACACCCAACGCACGTAAATACTTCTTAGCAGAAACTTCTGGCGTCCATTTGAGAATCCTCGGTCTGAGGATAGGCTCTGGTGTTTTTTTATTATTTTTGATGGCTTCTAGATTTTTCTCGGCGACATCATCCCAATACTCCACCCATGTCATATTCGATGGGTCATCTGATTTTTGTGATGAACTATCTGCTTTTTTTGATGGATCTTGTGGTATTTGTAGCTTATATTTTGGCAATTCATCAGCCATGAATAGATGTTCACTCGATAATAACTCCCGTAACTCCGCGATCAGATCTGTTTTCGACTGACCTTCGATACCGTTATATATAACCAAGTTCATTTCCACGCTACGGGCTGGTTGCTGAGAGCGATGGGGAACTGCATGTTCTGAGGTGCGAATAAATACATCTTTAATTATTCCCTTGATCTCGCTATAACTCAAATCAGTAATGATTTCCCAAATATCACGAAGTTGTTGCATCAGCCCATCAAAATCAGTAATTATTTTTAAGATAATGCCAATAAGAGCAACTAAGATTCTAATAGTAAATCCTCCCACTTCTTTGACCAAAAAGCCTCCCATATACCAGAAGGCATCCCAAAGAAATTTCCAGATATCATCGTGGAGTTCATTGACAAGTTTCTCAATCATTACACCACTGGCTAGTAGACTAAACTGATGGTAATTGAGGGAAGTTCCATCGAGATTCGCACTTCCTACTGTTGCCCAAACATCATCAATAATCGCCACTTTGCTATGGACGTATATCGGCGCTACTTCATATTCTTTTGTGCCCTCAATCTCACTACCACCTGGCTCAACTCGACTCCATAAGGTATAGACTCCCAATTGATGACCATTGCTTTCTGCAACGATTTTTAGGGTATTGATAACGTCGATTTGTCGATCGGGATAACCTGGTAAGTCTGGACGAAAGTTTATAACAAAAATAAGTTGCAATTTTGGTTTGTTCTGATCCTTCATCCGATGTTTGAGGGCATTAACAATCTCAGGAGATGTGAAATACTGATTCTCAAAATAGATAAACTTTTTTGCATTGGCGATCGCCCTTTGGTAAGCTTCTAAAATACCAGTTTCGCCATGAGGAAGATTTTCTCCTGAATTATTGCTTTGTTTAAACGTACCCCCAGGCATGGTACGAAGCACCTGAACTGCAACAGCCTTCTTTTCTGCTTGATTATTCTCTGTTTGCTGAGGAGTCGCAGGCTCCGGTAACTCGACCGGAGAAGCATCTGTGGTGTTCCAAATGGTAGCAAAGGTTTTTTCAATGGGGGCAACAGCAGGTCCTTCTACTTCCAGGCTAACATCATGGAGCAGTCTTCCCTTACTACGAGCATCAACTATTGAATGTACCTGACTGTTAAAATATCCCTGCTTAATCGGTGAACCCATCAGGAATGCTTTGGTGTGATCGACAATCAAGGCTTTAGCGTGCAGGAGAGAAAAGTTCTTGTTGAAATCACTAACTTTGACCTCAGTGTCTTGAAAAAAATCCTCCACCTCTTTGACGGTGTCACTGGGCGAAATAGGAATATCGGCTAGCATCACTCTCACTGGAATGGTTTCTGCTTTTTCCTTTAATTCTTCATCTAACCTATATGCAATCCAAATTTTACAGTCATCAGAAGGCGGATTTTCCTCTTGAAAACCGACCTGGAATTTGGTGATTATTCCTTCTTTTTTATGCTCGGTTTCCTTATTATCAACCTGGAAAAATAGCGTCATTAAGTTAACACTCGACTGTGCCGCAACCACTGCATCGGTAATTGCTGGAAACATCTTATCACCGTCGATTAAATATTTAATTTTATTATTGTCAGATAAGGAAACTGGCGTACCTTTTTCAGGGTTAAGTGTCGCATTAGTAACTAGCCATCCCTTAATATTGTTTTCATGGATTACGATATCTTCAATGATGAGAGTCTCTTCAGAAACGTCTTTGAATTCTTGACTTTCGTATAATAACCGACAATTTGAGTTATAAATCCGTACCACGATGTCAGGATTTCTATCTACTTTCCACACACGGTAACTACTTGGAGAATAGGTGATGTGAAAGTTACCGTTCTCATCAGTCTGCACGGGCTCATCACGCTTCTCAGGCTTCAAAATATCGTCTTGGCTGAAAAAGGGGTCAAAATCGACTGCCTGTACGATCAGACCTGGTATTCCTTCATTGGTTTTGTTAGCATAAACAACGCGACCTTTTACTCCTTTGTTAGACATTTCTTATCCCTCCAAGGATAAAACTTTTAAATACCTCTAACTGTAAAAATATTAAATAATAAGAAATATTATTTTACTAATTTAGTTACTATTAAGTTTTAAATTATGTCTATGTAAGTATTAAATTAAGTAAAAAATTGGGCCAAACTAGTATACTGAAATCTAGTTTAGTTATTGAGAGTAATTATTCTAGTTTGAGAATATGCTGGGAGCATAGCATAACTTTTCTGTTTTAAATCCAAAAGTTTACAAAAATTTACTTTTTGCTTTGGAAGCGAGACGGAATGACTTATATTATTCCCTAGTTTTGAGCACGGCAATCAAATCCAAACGATTTAATTGAGAGCCGATAATTAAGCCAGAAGCGATCGCCACTACCACCACCACTAGAAAGGTAAACCCATAAGCAGATTTGGTCACAATCAAGGGCAGGCGATAAATTTCCAAATTGTAAATCCTGGACATCAAAGCAGCTAAGCCGTAGCCCAGCATAAAGCCGAGGGGAATGGCGGTAAGAGTTAGGATTGCCTGTTCTCCCAATAAAATCATGGCGATTTCGCTACGGGTAAACCCCATAATGCGCAAACTAGCCAGTTCTCTACTTCTCTGGGAGAGGGCGATGCGCGCTGAATTGTAAACGACGCTAAAGGTAATGATGCTGGCAAATATGACCAAAACACCCGTAAATACCCGCAGATTTTTGCCACTAACATTTTCAAAACTCTCCAGAGCTGCTTCTCGGGTGGAAATACCAGTGACGGCGGGAATTTCTTTGAGGCGAGTATAAAGCTGAGGGGTAAGGTGAGCATCCACAGCCAGATAGGCTCCCGAAATGGTCTGTCCTTCTCGCATCAGACGGTTGAGGGCATGAATATCCATATAGGCTGATACCCCCAACATTTCATCTACCAACCCAACTACGGGAACAGAGCGCACTGGACGAGAGCCTTCTAAGACTTCTATGGTGAGTCGATCTCCAATCTCAAGGTGGAGAATTTCTGCTAACTTCCTCGTTAAGACAACTCCATCAGGGGGTAAATTGACCTGATTGAGGGAGCGATCCACCAGGCGGCGAAATTCGCCCTGGGGCTCAATTCCGGTAATGCCAAGGCGATATTGATAGTGTTCAAAACTGAGTCGGGCGGGAACGGAGCGGAAAGGTTCAGCCCGCAGCACTCCAGGTAAGTGTACTACTTCATAACGGGTTCGAGCTGGACGGGGCTCGTTGAACACGATGGTTGCATCTTCTCGCTGTACCTGATGAAACTGTACCTCAACTAGGTAGGTTAGGGCATCTTCAAAGTAAAGTCCCGTGAGGAGGAGAGCCGTAGCAATAGCAATGCCCAGGATCGAAAATAATGCTTGGAAAGGTTTGCGCTCCAGATTGCGGAGAATAATTTTTCCCACTGGCGAAAAAAACTGCTGTAAGCCCAAATTTTCGACTAAGGTTGGTTTGAATTGGGCGGGGGGTTCAGGACGCATAGCCACAGCAGGAGGCAGAGCCACAGCTCGATAAACTGCCCCTAGTCCACCCACGATCGCCGCGCTCAGGCTGATGGCAATGGCGGTGAGCACTAGACGGGAGTCGGCTTCATAGTGGAGGAAGGGAAAGCGAAAAAAGCGAGCATAGAGTTGGGTTAAGCCTTTCCCCGTTGCTAGCCCTAAGGCTGTGCCCATAACTGCCCCCATCAGCACGACAGCCATGGCAAACTGGAGATAATGAGTGGCGATCGCCAAGTTATGATAACCAAAAGCTTTAAGGATCCCAATTTGCCCCCTTTGTATTTCCACCAAACGAGAGAGAATGGCGTGGAGCAAAAAAGCGGCGATCGCCAGAAACAGGGAAGGCATCACGCTAGCAGAAACTTCTAGCCCCTCAATTTCGCTGGCAAGTATGCGATGAGATAGCTGATCTTCCCTTCCATAAGCCCCCAATCCCCCGTAGGGTTCCAGTAATCTATCTAACTGGTCAATTACTTCAGCTGCTTGGGCATCGCGGCTCAGAGTCAGGGTAAGATTGTTAAAAGCACCGTCGAGATTAAAGGCTTTAGCCAAGGCTTTCCTATCCATCCACAGAATGCCGAATCGCTTATTGTCCGGGAATAATGCTCCAGCTCCGCGAATTTCATAAACATATTCAGGAGAGAGGGCAATGCCCACAATACTTAGTCTTTGCCAACGTCCATTAATCACAGCTCCAATGGTATCTTCTAGCTTCAGTTGATTCGCCTCGGCAAAGGCTTCACTGAGCAGCACTTCCTCGCCTCTTCCTACCTCGATGTAGCGCCCTTGACGGAGGTAGATGTCGTTGAGTCGGCTAGTCTGTCGGGGCGATAAGGAAATCATTCGCCCGGTAGCCGCTTCAGTGCGTCCAGGAATATCTAAGTTGACTTCCTCGACAATGCGGGTTTGAACTTGAGCCACTCCAGGAATCTCGGCGATTTGAGCTGCTAAGGTTTCAGGGGCACGTTTTAAGGAGGCGAAAATCTGGGCAAAATGATACTGGTTGTAGTAGTCAGTTTGGGTGAGTTTGAGGGAGTTGTAAGCACTCATAGACATCACAAAACTGGCAATACCACAAGCTACCACCAGGGCAATAGCTAATCCCTGACCCCAGCGCTGTAGTAATTCCCGAAACAGTTTGCGGTCTAGAGCATTCATGGCGATATAGGTAAAATGCTATTATAAAAGCATTAAGTTAGTATTGGAAAAATATCATGACAACATTTTCCGATATTCGTCAAGTATTACAGCAAAAAATTGATCGTTTGCCTGATTGTCAGCTTCAAGAAGTTTTGGAGTTTGTTAATAATTTACCCTCTCAGATACCAGCATCTCTAGAAAAAGATAGTTATTATTCGGATAGTCAAGTAGATCCTTTATCTGAATTTATTGGTGCAGTTCATCATGGTTCTTTAGCTCAAAATATTGATCGAGAGCTTTATGGATAATCGGTTATTTGTCGATACTTGGGGATGGTTAACTTTGCATGATAAGGGTGAGCAAAAACATCAAGAAGCAGTTGATTTTTATCAATCCTTTCGTTCTAATAAAGGTCTAATCTACACAACAGATTATGTTTTAGATGAAACCTTTACCCTCTTATTTAAACGATTAAATGCTTATCAAGCAAAACGTTCGTTGGAAATCTTAGTTGAAGCTGCTCAGTTAAATAAAATTAATCTCATTTTCATTAATCAAACAAGATTTACTCAAACGCAAGCTTTAAGACTGAAGTATATAGATAAACCTTACATTTATCTCGATCTTAATTATAGAAACGTTTACAGAATAATTAAAGACCAATACTGTTTTCTAAATTGTCGGCTCCAGAATTTGTAAAGTTATGTAATATATCCTTCAAAATTTTTTAAAATTTTGTATAATTAAATACAAAAATAAAAAGCAATTTATTGTGATCGATAGGGCAATACTATGAGCAATGTAGTTTTAGAAACCAATTCCCAAGTCTTAAGTTACAAAAACATTCGCTGGTGTCCTGTTACAGTTGAACATCCCTTTGATAAAAATGTTTCTCCTTCTTACAACAATGATGATTGGGTTAACTTAGTTGGGATGGATGATGACTGTCTAGATGAAGATGAACAAGCTCTTTTACTTTGCCCCTATTCAGATGTTGAATGGGTTACATGGTTGCCATCTCAAGGAGAAAAAATTCTTCATATCGATCAGATGTGTCGCATTCGGTAGTGTATCAGCAAAATTAAAGTCAAAAGTCACGCATTCAAAAGTCAAAAGTAATTTTGATAATTATTGAAAAAGTTGGGTTTCGTCGCCTCAACCCAACCTACAAAAGCCAAGGCTGAGTCAAAAGCGATCGCACTTATATTCTCAAATTAAATCTAACATTGTCAATTTAAGAACAGCAGGAGAAAAGGCAGGTAATCCTTTTACCTCCTTCTCAAGAGAAGATTTAACTGGGTGATTAGGTGTAAGCAACTAATTTTCGCAGCAGCTAGTGGTAAAGGGCGTAAATGAAACGGGAGTTTAGAATTCCTGTAAGTACTGAAAAATAAGGCTTTTGCATTCTGCATTCTGCATTCTTAATTCTGCATTCTACCACTA
>JAAUYA010185361.1_pt1 | contig 31650 bp, 31 predicted proteins | sample 7278161 | NCBI WGS metagenome assembly JAAUYA01 (sample SAMN14350120, study PRJNA611818) | marine sediment metagenome | isolation source: surface marine sediment (3m) | place: French Polynesia: Moorea | collected 2018-08
ACCACACTTTTGGGTGAGGTAATGCAGAATGCAGAATGCAGAATGCAGAAAGTTTGCGAGGAATGTTGCCATGAAAAATTAAGTGTGTGCAATTATTCGGATTTGATATCAAGTGTCAGATTTGAGGAGAAAAGTTATGTCTGCGAGATATTTTTTTACATCCATGACGCGCATTGCCGATCTCCAAGATTGCCTCTTTGAGGTTCGCTCCCTACCAAGAGAACAATGGGCTACAGGAGATTATGTAGTAGGGGAAGTTATTTCACCTTGCGGTAAAGCACCAACTATTGAGTTGACAACGGGACGCATGGTAGAAGTATTAGATGGAGATTTAGTCATCGGTGCTTTTGGTGTTCGTCGTGCTACCTTAGAAGTAGTGGGCGACTGGCAACATATTGAAGCTGATGGTCTGATGGAAGATTTGACCGGAGGTGGGCTTTTCGGCAAAGCTACTTCTGTATCTTTCCTGGTAGATGATTTAGTACCTTTAGTTTATCGGGGTCATGTGGTCAGGCAGGGAACCAAAGTTTGTATGAAGGATTTTGTCCCTAATGTACCAGTAATGCCCTATAACTGCCCTACCATTATCACGATCGGCACTTCTATGTCTTCTGGGAAAACTACTACTGCCAGGGTAATTATCCATGAGTTGAAACGTAAAGGCTTAAAGGTAATTGGCGCTAAATTCACTGGTGCGGGGCGATGCCGTGATATCCTAGCCATGCAAGATGCAGGTGCAGAAAAAATCTATGATTTCGTCGATATGGGACTTCCTTCTTCGATTTGCGAGCCTGAAGAATTCCGAGTTGCTTTGCGTAAATTACTCTCGGCGATCGCCGCTGAAAAACCCGATGTGATGGTAGCTGAAGTTGGTGCGTCCCCTTTTGAGCCTTACAATGGTTCCATCGTCCTAGAGGAAATTAAAGAACAAATTGTCTGTACCGTGATGTGTGCCGCCGATCCCTATGGCGTAGTGGGCATAACTCACAGCTTCGGTTTAACTCCCGATGTCATTAGTGGTATTGTCACCGATACTAGTGCTGGCGTGGAATTGGTGGAAAAATTAAGCGGAGTTCCTGCGGTAACGATTGGCGATCGCCCTTCTCAACTTCAATTAATGGAGATTGTGCTGGAGAAATTAAATCTTCAGTAATACTGATAACTGAGATGATTGGTGTTGGCTGTCAGATTTTAAGTTTTATGAACTCAGAAGTGGTTAAAACCAATAGTATCTACTTTGCATGATTAAATGGAAATATTACAGCAGATCAGAAAAATAAATGATTGACAGAGATAAAAATCATGTTAACAAGATATTTTTTTACTTCTATGACGCGCATTGGGGATCTTCAAGCTCGTCCCTTTGAAGTTCGCCCCCTCTCAAGAGAACAATGGGCCACAGGAGATTATGTAGTAGGAGAAGTTGTTTCTCCCTCAGGTAAAGCCCCGATTATTGAGTTGACCACCGGACGCATGGTAGAAGTATTAGATGGAGATTTAGTCATCGGTGCTTTTGGTGTTCGTCGTGCTACCTTAGAAGTGGTTGGAGACTGGCAACATATTGAAGCTGATGGTCGCATGGAAGCTTTGACTGAAGGAGGGCTTTTAGGGAAAGCTACTTCATTATCTTTTATGGTAGATAATTTACCACCCTTAGTGTATCGCGGTCATGTAGTCAGGGAGGGGACCAAAGTTTGTATGAAGGATTTTGTCCCTGACATACCAATAATTCCCTATCAATGTCCTACTATTATGATGATTGGTACTTCCATGTCTTCTGGTAAGACCACTACTGCCAGGGTGATTATTCATGAGTTGAAACGAGCAGGATTCAAAGTAGTGGGAAGCAAATTTGCCGGTGCGGGACAATATCATGATATCTTGACCATGAGGGATGCCGGTGCAGAAAAGACCTATGATTTTATGGATGTGGGACTTCCCTCTTCTATCTGCGCTCCTGAAGAGTATCGAATTGCTTTGCGTAAATTACTATCGCTGATCGCGGCCGAAAAACCTGATGTGGTGGTAGCTGAAGCAGGAGCATCTCCTTTTGAGCCCTATAACGGTTCTATAGTTTTAGAAGAGATTAAGGAGCAAATTGCTTGCACGGTGATGTGCGCTTCCGATCCCTATGCAGTGGTAGGAGTGAGTCAAAGTTTCGGTTTAACTCCAGATGTAATTAGCGGCATTGTTACCGATACCAGTGCAGGAGTGGAGTTAGTAGAAAAGTTAACCGGCCTTCCTGCGATAACTATCAGCGATCGCCCTTCTCAACTTCAATTAATGGAGGTTGTGCTGGAGAAATTAAATCTTCAGTAGCACTGATAGTCGAATAAATGTTGATTCAGGAAAAAACAGGGTTTAACCAACGTAAAACCTCTTGATTGAGCCGATATAAATCACGAGAAAAAGATTGTTTTACCCATTGTCCGATTGCATCTAAAGGGCTAAATACTTCTCCTACTTCCCATTCTAAATCTCGACCTAAAGGGGTAAGATGATTACCTTGCAGAGTTAATATGGAAATCATCTCGGGAAAACGGGACTTGAGTACGGGTTTTAAACTCAAAGTTTGATCGATGTTATCGTTATGAAACTTAATCAATAGATTACGGCGAATCAGGTAATTATCAACTACTATTTTTTCCGTTTCTGCAGGTGAAGGAGTAAACTCAAACTCAAGGGTAGGATCTAGTTCCCAATTATCTCTGATTCCACCCAATAAAGGTGAGATTGTTTGTTCAAAAAAAGGAATAGCCCGTTTCAGAGGATAATTGTTAAATGAAATGAGAATGTTACCTGCTCTTTCTACATTAAATAAACTTCCAATTAGTAAATGTAGTTTACAACCAAGACTATGCCCCATGCCATAAATAGGTAGATAACTTACATCTATTTTTTCGCTAACTTGGAGTCGCTCAAGAATACTTTCAAAACGGTTGAGCACACTGAGGGCGATCGCTTTATGATCGAGAGTATTGACAAAAGGCGTAGCTATTACTACATAACCTTCTTGCCCTAATTGCTCTAACAACCAACTATAGGTTAATTGGGGCGCAGTAGCCACAAAAGCTCCCCCTAAAAAATGAATTATGCCGATCGGTTGTTTGGGTAGCAATATCCAATTACCCGAAATTTCTTGCCATTCCATCGCCATTGCTGAGTTTTGTTAACTTTGCTTCATTTATATCTTAACGCGGTAGTTAGTGGCTAGTAGTGGAATGCAGAATTAAGAATGCAGAATGTAGAATGAAAAATCTTTATTTTGCAGTCCTTACGCGAATTATCCACTCCCGTTTTATTTATGCCTTTTGCTACTAGTAAATAAGTATCAACCATCAACCATCAACCATCAACCATCAACCAATAATCATAGCTTTTGATCGACTGCTCGACGATATAATTTTTGAATTGATTTGAGTAGTTGTTCAAAAATAGAACTGGGAGGATTATTTTCGGGATCTAGCTCTTGAAGGTGACTTAATAGTTTCGCCTCTTGAATATCTACATCTCCGTCACTATAGAGCACAGCACTAATAGCTTCTAGTAATTGCTGATAGTCTTCTTGAGTATGATTTTCTCCTAAATATTCCTCTAACCATTGATAACACTCAGTAGCACTGACTGGTTTGATTTCCGACAAGAGAGATTGAATTTCTGGTTCATCAACTATTTCTTTATCACTAGCCATGCGACGTAAATACTCTCGTTCTTCCGGTTGAATAATACCATCTATCCAAGCAGCACCAAAGAGAATTTTCATTAATTGTTTAGTTTTAGTCTTTTGCTCCATTGCTATAGTCCTTTTATTAACTTAACCATAAAGAAACCATCCATCTGATGGCGATGGGGAAAAACTTTAATCATCCCCTTTGATGTTACAAAAAAACTGGCGGGAGTGTTATCTAAAGGTAACTCAATTTTCCAGTGGGGATGAGATTGAAGAAAAGAAGCAATAATTGCTTCATTTTCTTGGGGGTTGAGAGTACAAGTGGCATAAACTAATTTTCCGCTGGGTTTAACCCAACTAGCTGCATTGGTTAAAATTTCTTGCTGTAATTGAGTGAGCTCTTTAATTTTGCGCGCATTTTGTCGCCAACGAATATCAGGATGTTTATGGAGTGTACCAAGTCCAGAGCATGGTGCATCTACTAACACTCGATCTGCTTGATGATGAAATTGAGTTTCAACTCCACTATCTCCGCTGTAAATTTTAATTGATTTTAACTGTAATCTGGCCGCATTTTCCTGTACTTTTTGGAGGCGTTGGCTGTGGCGATCGCAGGCCCAAATAGTACCTCTATCTCCCATTAATTCAGCGATATGGGTAGTTTTTCCTCCCGGTGCAGCACAAGCATCAACGATGGTTTCTCCCGCTTGAGGAGCGAGTAAATGGGTGACTAGTTGAGCACTACTATCTTGGATAGAATACCAACCATCAGCAAAACCAGGTAATTTAGTGACATTACCCACAGAAGTAGTTAATCTCAATGCTTGAGGTAAATGAGGTATATTAGCCACATGAACTCCGCTGGCAGCTAATTTTCTGTTAACTTCTTCAAGGGAAGTTTTCAAGGGGTTTATGCGTAGATCAATTTTGGCAGGTTGATTAAACCAAGTGCATAGCTGTTCAGTTTCTTCTTCCCCCAATTGTGCCATAAAAATCTTCACAATCCAGTCGGGAAAACTATGTAAAATTCCCAATCTGGAGATAGGCTCGGAAGGTAATTGTAGGGGCTCTTGGTTTTCTGCCTGACGGATATATGTCCTTAAAATGCCATTAACTACTCCGGCAAGTTTTTTCCAGCCATTGGTTTTAGCAACTTCGACGCTAGTACTAACCGCCGCAAAAGCAGGGATTTGCTCTAGGTAGCGCAGTTGATATAGCCCCAGGTGGAGGATAATCAGTAACTCGGGAGGTTGTTGGGCAGCTTTCTTTTTACCCAGTTGATCGATTAAAGCATTTAGCGATCGCCTTCTTCTGACTACTCCATAAACTAACTCTGACACTAAAGCGCGATCGACATTTTTGAGGGAATGTTGACCCAAAACTCGATCTAAAGCAATATCGGTAAAAGCCTCGTTCAGGTAAATGTCCCGCAGTGCCAGAAAAGCTAATTGACGTGGAGACATAATCCATGCTTGCTCATTGAGATTTTATCCTTGATTTTTGTTAGCAAACAAGAATTTATAGGCAAAATAAACAACTATTCCCAAAACAGCTAGACTGAATGAGAATTTAACTACCCAAAAAACAGTATTGAGTAGGGAAAGAGCAAAAACAACTCCCACTACCACAACTACTACTTTCCCTGGAGTAGCAAGATTCCCAAACCACTGACGTATTTGTGGTACGAGATTTTGATTAGCAGCAGAAGAAGAATTATAGATTTGTGCTTCTAAATCTTCTAGTTTCTTTTTCCAGTTTTGTTGTTCTTCAGAACTCATTTAAAGCTCCTACGAGTATGGCAATATCCATTATTAAGGATGACATTATCACTTATAACAAAACTAAGGCCGATTGGTCAACATTCTGATTGCATTTTTAAACAATCAAGCGATCGCCTGTTTTTTCATCAAACCAATGGATGCGATTGGGATTGAATGCTAATTTAATTTCTTCTCTATTAAAATCAAGCTCAGGAGCGAGCAAAATACGAAGAGTTTCATTGGAACCTCTAACTTTAACGCTTGCTAGTAACTCCCGACCGAAATTTTCTACTAAAAAAACCTTTCCTTCTACAGTTAATTTATCTTCGTCTGTAGCCAGACTTAAATCTTCGGGACGGATACCCATATCAACGGCAGCAGGTGATGCAGAAAAAGCAGGTAAGGGAATCGAAAAATCACCTAAAATCGCCTGATTGTCTCGACAGTTCAAGGATAGTAAATTCATCTGTGGACTACCTACAAATCCCGCCACAAATTTAGTAGCAGGATGAGTATAAATGCGACTGGGAGGATCGAGTTGTTGAATTAGTCCGTCGAGAAGAACCACAACTTTACTCGATAAAGTCATTGCCTCAGTTTGATCGTGGGTGACATAAACAACCGGTTTATTTTGGGTTTCAAATAACTGTTTGAGTTCTTCCCTCACTTGTTCTCTTAATAAAGCATCAAGGTTACTGAGGGGTTCGTCTAGAAGAAACACTTCTGGATTTCTCACTAGAGCGCGGGCAAGGGCGACTCGTTGGCGTTGTCCTCCTGATAACTGTCCAGGTTTACGATTGAGTAAAATAGAGAGTCCTAATGTATCGGCGACGGTAGTAACACGACGCTTAATTTCATCTGGGGGCGTTTTGCGAATTTTGAGGGAAGCAGCAATATTTTCAGCCACCGTCATGTGAGGGTAAAGGGCGTAACTTTGGAAAACCATCGCCATATTGCGATCGCCTGGAGGTTTATTGGTTAAATCGTTTTCTCCCAGGAAAATTTTACCAGAGGTAGGTTGTTCTAAACCGGCAATTAATCTTAATAGAGTTGATTTTCCGCACCCTGAAGGACCCAGTAAAGTGATAAATTCACCGTCTTCAATAGTTAAACTAATATCTTTTACCGGAATGACATTGGGAGCGAATTGTTTGCGTAAGTTTTCTAAGTTGAGTGTTGCCATAATTTCTATGAAAAAAAAGATTGATTAGTAATTAATGATATTTTGAAGGATAAAAATTATTTAATCAGACCTAAATTCTGAAAGAATAATTTTTCAAAACTAAAACCTTGAATTGATGCTGCGACTTCTGCTGCAGCTTGAAGATTAGATAGAGTTATTGCAAAACCACATTCATGCGCTAAACTAATCACATCATCTACCGATTGGCATTGGTGGAGTTTATGGTTTAGTTCAGGATTGAGATGAATCTTCTCAAAGAAAACGCTAATTGGCGGATTAAGATTAGCTAACCATTGTTGATATGCTTGTTGAGCAAGTTCTTTTAAATCTTCCATACTTAGTTCAAAACCTTCTTGCTTAGCAATATTTACCAGATCAACAGGTGAATTAATCGACCTTAATTTCATTTGTAAATCCAAAGATTGGGCTAGGTGTTCGTTAAATTTTTGAGTAGTTTGAGATAGCATTGTTGATTGTTAATTGTTGATTGTTGATTGTTGATGTAGAAAAAAAGTATGCCTAACTCTTTATCCTTTCACCGCACCAGCAGTAATACCTTGGACAATTCGTTTTTGGAAAGCAAGCACTAAAACTACCAGGGGTAAAGTTCCCAAAATTGTTGCCGCAGCAATTGGTCCGTAAGGAATTTCAAACACACTGGCTCCACCAATTTTAGATACTGCGACTGGAATAGTTTGTAATGAGTCTCTAGAGATAAAAGTAAGGGCAAAAATAAACTCATTCCAAGCGAAAATAAAAGCCAAAATACCTGTAGTAACTAAAGCTGGAACAGTTATTGGTAAAACTATTTGCAACAACATTTGGATGGTATTATAACCATCAATTTTGGCAGAGTCTTCTAAATCTTTGGGTAGTTGTTGAAAGAAACTACGTAAGATCAAAATTGTTAATGGTAAGTTAATGGCTGTATAGGGAATAATCAAGGAAATATAGTTATTGCCCAGTCCAAAAAACTTCACCAGTTCTAATAAGCCTAAAAATAAAAGTACATAGGGAAAAAGACTAACAATTAGAATACAAGCAAGAATAATTTTTTCTCCCGGTATTTTTAATCTGGCTAAGGTATAAGCCGCAGGTGCGCCCACTGCCAAACAAATTATGGTTGAGGTGAAAGCTACAAAAGCACTATTAACCATGTAACGCAAGAATTTTCCACCTAAAGCAATGTAATGGTCCAGGGTAAGTTGATTCAACTGAGGAAAATAAACTGTGGGTAGTTGACTAATCGCCTCATTAGTTTTAAATGAGGTTAAAATTTGCCAAAGTAGAGGAGCAAGACAAAACAAAATTAAAAAGATAATACCGATCCAAAGTAGAATTTTTTGCCAATTGATATTGGAGGATTTTTCTGCCGTTGTTTGAGCAGGATTTGCTTGGGCCATGATTTATCGTTCTCCAGAAATATTAATGCGGGTTTTGGATAAGAAAAAGGAAACAATCACCACTGCCAAAATTAACAGCAAAAATGTAATTGTTACTAAAGTTGCTCCATAACCAAAGTCTAAATAGCGACGGACAGTAGCATAAATGTAGATAGAAACCATTTCCGTTGCACCTGCCGGTCCCCCGCCTGTCATCACTTGTACTAAGTCAAAAATCCCAAAAGATTGAGCAAAGCGGAATAAAAGAGCAATGAGAATTTGAGGAGCTAACAGAGGTAGTGTAATTTGTCGAAAACTTTGCCAAGATGTTGCTCCATCCATAGCATGAGCTTCATATAAATCAGCGGGAATAGATTGTAAACCGGCTAATAAAATCAGGGCGATGAAAGGAGTTGTTTTCCATACATCAGCAATAATTAACGATATCATAGCTCTAGTTGGTTCGCCTAACCAAGTTATTCCTTCTTGAATGATTCCTAAACGAAACAAAATATCGTTAACAACACCATATTGATCGTTAAAAATCCAAGCCCAAGCTAATCCCATCACCGCCGTTGGTAGAGCCCAAGGTATCAGAGCAGAAGTTCGAGCAAAACCTCGCCCGAAGAAGGATTGATTCAGCACGAGGGCAAAAATCATGCCTAAAATCAATTCCAAGAAAATACTAAGACTAGTAAAAACCGTGGTATTCCATAAACTTTGCCAAAAACGCCCATCACCAACCATTCTTGTGTAATTGCTCAAACCGGAAAAAACAGGTTCTAATTCAGTGCCTAAATTTTGGGTAAAGAAACTTAGCACCAATGCACGACCAATAGGATAAACAAAAACTAAAGCTAAAATAAGCAACGCGGGAATAATCAGCAACCAACCTGTGCGTTTTTCTCGTTTGCGAATGGTATCTGTGTTCATTGTTTCAGTTCAATTATAAAAATTATTTATCTTGCCAACAGTCTGCGTGTCTCTGCAGCGGCGGCTTGCATAGCTTTTTCAGAACTCATGGTATTAGTCAAAGCTGCACTTAAATAGCGTTGTAAAATATCTGAGGCTTGAGCATATTGAGCAATAGGAGGACGAAGAGTGGAACTTTCCACCACTTTTAATAATTGAGGATAGTAACTATATTGAGCTACAACAGCAGGATCGTTAAAAAGCGATCGCCTGCTGGGAACATATCCTGTTGCTAAGACAAACTCTCTTTGGGTATCTTCACGAGTGATAAATTCAATCACACGCCATGCCTCCTGGGGGTGTTTAGTAGTAGCAGAAATTCCTAAACCCCAACCTCCTTGACAAGCACCACTGTTATAACCTGGTTGATGAACCATCGGTTTAAGAGCATATTTACCCGCAATATCCGAATCAGCAGCTAATCTGGCGACATAGGGCCAATTACGGAGAAAAACTGCTTCTCCCCCTTGAAAAAGTCGGCGGGTTTCTTCTTCAGCATAAGTAGTAACCCCAGGAGGAGAAATATCCTCTTTAATAGTACTGCGCAGAAATTCTACAGCGGCGATCGCTTTTTCCGAATCAAGTCCTACTTCTAAGGTTTCTGGATTAACCCAATAGGCACCAAACCCTTCGAGTATTTCCACAAACATAGCCGAAAGTCCTTCATACTGTTTACCTTGCCAAACATAGCCCCATTTAGCCACCCCTTTTTTCTGGAGATTTTCCGAAATTTCCTTTAATTGCTCAAAAGTTTCGGGAGGATTATAGCCATTTTCTGCTAACAAATCAGTGCGGTAGTAGAGCATGCCGGCATCTGAGCGGAAAGGCATGCGATAGAGCCCACCTTGATATTTTCCTCCATTGATATCACCATCGAGAAAATCTTGGAGTTCATCTTCGGAGACAAATTCAGATAAATCCTTGAGCCAACCAGCCGCAGCAAATTTCGGCACCCAAACAATATCTAGATAGACTAAGTCGTAGGGAGAATCTCCGAGCAGAAACGCAGAAGTGTAAAGATCTTCAACTAGATTAGTTGCATTAGGAGCTTCAACAATTTCTAAATCAATATCAGGATTTTCTCGTTCAAATTTTGCTTCTAAAGGTTGCCATAGTTCTGCTTCCAGCGCCTGCATCATTACAGTAATTTTAATGGGTTGTTGGCTGAATATTGGCAAAATAAACAGCAGAAGAATCATCAAACTGATGCTTGAGAAGACTAAAAAGCGAGTAAATCTCGATTTTCGTCTTAAGAAACTAAAAGAAACCATTTTAGGATTAAAAATATGTTTAGTATCACTATACTCTGACATGGTAAGACTTTTACTCTTCAATCTTGATAATAATCATCATAAATTCTGGATTGGGAATTTAGGGAAAATAGAAAAAAAAATTTTTTGGCTGATTCAATCTTTAACTCAAAAAGAATTGATTACTTTCACTTGGGGAGTTTACCTCCACATTCGTCAATTTCTACCCAGGTTACGGTATCCCACCAGCCACAGTGATGACACTTAAATTTAACTTCCCAGCCTGTCGATTGAGGGGAAAATTCTATCTGATTACTAGAACAGTTTGGGCAACGTTTCTCTAGTAACAAGGCTTCGAGTACTAACAGTCTAGATATTCTCATTGATTCTTCCTTTTTGATCAAAGATTCAGCTCATTTTTGATTTATGCTTGACGGCACTTTTTGCAAGGCTGATACTCCAATGCCACCTTCTAGGAATGAGGATTTAATAATTTATATAAATGTAGGGTGTCGTTAGCGCGACGAGCGTAACTTAAGTTTGACACCTTATTTAATTCTCGTTCTCTAGTACCGCTACGCGGAAATCAAAACTCAAAAGGATGATTAAGTAAGGGTTTCCCGTCTTGTGGATAGTAGAAGGACTTACGCCGTCGTGTACTAGTGGCAGATTGCTTAAATGAAACGGGAGTTTAAAATTGGCACAAGTACTGAAAAATAAGGCTTTTCCACTGGTGCATTCTGCATGTCAGATTCTGCATTCCACTACTAGCTCTTTTTCCTAAGGGCGATCGCCTATTATGGCTAGAGGTAAGGATTTAAGGGTTAAATCTTTATGTGTAGAGGAAATTAATAACTAATGTTTTGCCATTCCTCAGGCTGAGAAGTGGGGTAATGTTGTTTAACAGGTAATGTTTGTCTTAAATCATCGGTTTGAGTTATATTTTTACCTCCAATGCTTTGAAGCTCACACAGTCCATTGTACCTCTTTCCTTTTGAATATTTATCTTTCATGGTGATTGAGTTTGTCGAAGTACGTTACAGCGGGAGCGAAGCGCTGCGATAAGGGCGCAGATCGCACCAACTTCAAGTTTTGAAGAGATAATGCGATCGCCTTGCAAGCTCATACCACAAGTTTCTTCTCCAACTATCCATGCTCCCATGAAATCTTGAATTACATAGTCTTCTTTTCCATAGACCCCTTCTTGTTGAGCTAAAGCAATACTTTGACTTGGATCTATGATTTCTATCCAATAGGGTTCATCGGGCTTTTTTTTAAACCGCCTAAGAAACAAGAATCTGATAACTAGCTTGTTAGCGATCGCCTACTCAAGAGCGATCGCTTCGCTCAATCGTTGGTCAACCTTGATCCTCTCAAGACTGACCAAAGCCAGAATAGGTCATGTAATACCAATTTCATTTAATTATGCAACATAGCAACCGTAGGGGCGCAAGGCTTGTGCCCAAAGGCGTAGCAATCTTTTTTGAAATTGGTATAATTCCCCCCAGAATCCTACCGTGTACACACAAATAACCAAGACAATCAAATTTCTGGTTTTCGCCCCCCTAGCCCCCCAATTCTGGGGGGAAACTCCGAAAAAGTCCCCCAGGATTGGGGGATTTAGGGGGCGGAAACGCCGTGAATATCAGTCAACTAGACTTATGTGTACACGTTAGCAGAATTGGGAGCAAGGGGGGATGGAGAGTGGTTAGGGGTGAGGGAATTGATGTATATCTATTATTCTTTTTGAAAACTGGTATTAAATTCGCGCTTCTGCATAATTATACGTTCGGCATCAAAGATAAATACTGAACCAGCTAATCACATAAAGCTCTCTCGTTCTCACTAACATTAGGGTTATACTTCAAATAATCCCCTACCCAATCACAACCCCGTACCAGTAAATCATCCAAATCGAAATTCCACAGCTTCACCGTCTTGTCCTTACTAGCAGAGGCGAGGGTCTTACCATCGGGGCTAAATGCCACACCCCAGACAGCAGCGCTATGCCCAGAGAGGGTTGTAATCACCTGCCCCTGCAAATTCCACAGCTTCATGGTGTCGTCGTTACTACCAGAAGCGATGATCTTGCCGTCCGGGCTAAATGCCAGCCTAACAACATCTGCGCTATGACCAGAGAGGGTTTGAATTACCTCTCCCTGTAAATTCCACAGCTTCACGGTGTCGTCGTTACTACCAGAGGCGATGATCTTGCCGTCTGGGCTAAATGCCACACCCCAGACAGCAGCGCTATGCCCAGAGAGGGTTTTAATTTCCTGCCCCTGCAAATTCCATAAGCGAACTGTCTTGTCCTCACTAGCAGAGACGATGGTCTTGCCGTCCGGGCTAAATGCCACACCATAGATCCCCTTGCCATGCCCCTGAAGGGTTTGAATCACCTCTCCCTGCAAATTCCATAAGCGAACCGTCCTGTCTCTACTAGCCGAGGCGATGGTCTTGCCGTCCGGGCTAAATGCCACCCAAATGATCGATGCGTCATGCCCCTTGAGGGTTGTAATTACGTGCCCCTGCAAATGCCATAGGCGAACCGTCTTGTCTCCACTAGCAGAGACGAGGGTCTCACCGTCGGGACTAAATGCCACACTATTGACCGGTGCGTCATGCCCCTGGAGGGTTTGAATCACCTGCCCCTGTAAATTCCATAAGCGAATCGTCCTATCATTACTAGCAGAGGCGATGGTCTTGCCATCCGGGCTAAATGCCACGCTATTGATCCCAAAGTTATGCCCTTCGAGGGTTTCAATATTTTCTCCCTGCAAATTCCATAAGCGAACCGTCTTGTCATTACTAGCAGAGGCGATGGTCTCACCGTCGGGACTAAATGCTATGCTAGTGATCTCATCATTATGTCCTTTAAGGTTTTGAATCTCCTGGCCCTGCAAATTCCATAAGCGAATGGTAGAGATGATGGTCCTGGGAGCCAGCCTTATCCAACTAGCAGAGGCGATGGTTTTGCCGTCCGGGCTAAATGCCACGCTTGTGACCCCAGATTCATGTCCCTTGAGGGTTTGAATCAACTGCCCCTGCAAATTCCATAAGCGAACCGTCTTGTCATCACTAGCAGAGGTAATGGTCTGGCCGTCCGGGCTAAACACCACGCTAGTGACCCCAGCTTCATGCCCCTTGAGGGTTTGAATCAACTGCCCCTGCAAATCCCATAAGCGAACGGTGTTGTCATCACTAGCAGAGGCGATAGTCTTGCCCTCGGGGCTAAATGCCACGCTATTGACCCCAGATTCATGACCCTTGAGGGTTTGAATCAACTTTCCCTGTAAAGTCCATAAGTGAACTGTCTTGTCCCCACTAGCAGTGGCGATGGTCTTGCCATCCGGGCTGAAACTCACACTCAGCACTCCTTCAGTATGTGACTCGAAGCGATTGAACTCATTCACCTGGTATACTGCTTGTTGTAGCGCTGCCACAACTCGGCTTCGAATATCGGCTTCTGCCATAAATCTTTGCTTTAATTTTTTTCCCGCTTTTAGAGATATCATCAAAGCATCGAATCCCCGATTGAGAAGAAATTGTGCTTCAGAAGAGACAATTAGAGCTTCTATCTCATTTTTTCGAGCTTCTGTTTCATTTTCTTTCAAGAAATTCATTGCCTGTTCAAAAGCAGAATTGTAACGCTTTGCCCAAGCTGCATTGGGTTGGTTTTTCTCTAACCACTTCTGGGCAATGGTAAGTTCTGGATCGCGCCAAAGTGCAGCTTTACCTTGCTGATAAAGTACTGAAGTATCTGCCAAACGGCGGTATATCTGAATTGCCAGATTCTCTTCCTCTAGCCAGTCCTTCAATTGTTCCCAGCTTCTCATCAAACTTTCATGGGAAATATCTAATACAGAATCTCCATGTAGTTCTGTCCCCACAGGTGGCATTAAAAACGAGCAACCAGGAGCACGAAATTTTTCTACGATATCTATAACTTCTGCTTCCTCTGCTTCAGCAATAGCACAGATTTCTTGCAACTTGGTAGGACGGCGAATGCCGCGACCATCAGTAGTTCTCTCTGTCAGACATTTAAATAGCTTTTCGGCGATCTTCTGACAATTACTGTTAGGCAAGGCTTGATAAATTTCATCCGCATGTTGCGATAATGCTTTTGCCATTGTCCCAACCGCCTCATAGTGGCGCAGATCGATCGCTTCTTCATCTTCGCGATCATTTTCCCAGTAGTCCCAGGTACGCATCAAAGCATGTTGCAAGATAGGTAGCTGATCGGGGTTGTCACCGACATCATTCAGTAGCCGATTTATCAGACGGGGAGTCATTTTAGCTCCACCTACTGCTACAGGTCCCTCAATGGCTAGCCGACGCTGGTCGCGGGTCATGCGTGGGACTAAATACTGACTGTCATTAAGGGCTTCAGGTAAATCTCGAAACTGTGAACAATCCCCTAAGAAGTCAGAACGCATAGTAATCACTATGTAAATCGGAACTAATTTCTGGCGAGTGGCTTCTAGTAACAGTTTCACAAAAGCTGCTGCTTCATCTCCAGAATCTTTGCTGGGGGCACTCTGTTTAAAGCGAAACAGTTCCTCAAACTGATCCACCACTACCAGTAAATTATCATGGCTGGGCATTCGGGCTTGCTGCGCAACTTCAAATAGTCCTAGCGCCCCTCGACGTAGGGTTGTTTCCATGATAATCGCGGGTATGGCATCTTCTGATTCTGTACCAAAAGCCTTAGGGTGGTTCAGGGCTTTGGCAAGGTTCCCAATCGGGTCATCTCCTGGACGAAATATCGCTACTCGCCAACTTGAGCCAGCTTGAACCATGAAACCACTATGGAGATAGGGCAACAACCCTGCCCGTACCAGTGAGGACTTGCCGCTTCCAGAAGTTCCGACCACTGCGAGTAAACGATTAATCCTAAGCCGACGTAGTAACTCATCCGCCTGACCTTCTCGTCCAAAAAATAGGTGAGCTTCATCTGCTTCAAAAGGGCGCAAACCAGGAAAAGGATTGGCTCGAACTTGGGTAGCTATCATTACTAACAACCTCCTTGACTTTGAGTTAGCTGAACTCGAAATGGTTCTAAGATATTAGGAGAAAATTCTGCAAAATTTTTAATGACCGTCGCTTGGCGAGTGCGGAATCGCCGTTTCTGGGGCGTCTCCGGTCCTGCTACGTATATTGCTTTAGTTCCTATGGGTTTGCTTCTGCCATAGCCAGCTGCTTTTTGTAACTCCCGCAGTTGTGTCCTCAGCCATAGCTCATTCCCCTGCCCGTAGTAGATAAGAACTGCATCACAATCAAGTAAACTTTCCTGATGATAGTGGCGCACTTGCGCTTCATCTCCTTCAAACATTGACGGAATTACTTCCCATTCTTGAGACCAAAGATATTCTTCTACTGGTTCGATGTTCTCAAGATCGCGCTGATCGCAAATCAAGTAAACTTGGGTAACTCCATCGTCGGGTCTTGGTTCTGAAAACTGCGGGGGGGGATTGAGTTTATCTTGGATAATAGTCTTGAGGTCTTCTAAAGTGGTTTGTAAAAGCTCTGTTTCATCTTGCAAACACTGAATAAATTCCGACTGCCGGGGTTCTTCCGCCTTGAGTTCATTCGGTATCCAAACTAAGTAGGAGAATGCAGAATTATGCTGCTTCTGTTCCTTAGCCAAAGCATACTGTAATTCTCCCACTGACTGTTCTAGCCCTTCTGGGATAATGCCATAGCGTTTACCCACTAAATGGATCGAGAGTTGGCAATCTTCTAAATTCTGGCGAACTACTTCTGAGAATTGGGGATTATAAGGTAGCGGTTGACTAGGTAGAATGACATAACCTCGCTGTTGCAGTTCACGCCTAATTTTATCACGCGCATCGTTAAGATCAAAGGTTGTTTCTGCTAGATAAATTTTTGTGCCTGTTGGTTCAGGTTCTACTTCCTGGCGCTGAAAAATCTGTAGAAGTTGGGAAATATCATAGGCAAGATCCTCCAGTTTAGCCCAGTATTTTCTCTCCCAATCAGAGCCAAATATCTTGTTAAATTCACGAGGTCTACCTGCTTGGTCAAACTCAAAAAACTCATAGCCCAGCAAAGTACTTAATTCTGGAGGCTGATCGTTTGGGGGCAAGTAGGTTTTGATCACCTTGAACAGGCGCGATTTGTTATCCGTGACGCGAACTCCGCCAGTTTGAGCGGCTGCCGCACAGAAATGTCTTAACTCCCGCATACACCACTCTGATTTGACATATCGGGGTGACAGAATTGTTACCAACAGTGCTACCTGGGGGAACTGCTCCAGAATGGTCTCATTAAAGTAATCATTACCCTGCAATTTTGGATCCCGCCAAATACTTATTTTGTTTCCCAACAGTTGCGGCAAACGAACCATTAAATCGTTATGGAACTTCTCAATCCATCCTACCTGACCTTCAGAGAGAGGTTGATTATCGATATGAGCATAGCTGATGAAGATATCATTTTCAAAATGCATCACTCCCGGAACTAATTCATCGGGTTCGTGAGGTGTCTCATCAAGAGCTTCTTCAATTTTTTTTGTCATTGAGTCTGCATAATAGTCAAATTCATTTAGGGAAGAAAAATATATCTGGTAATAATGAATAATTATAACTCACTGCCGTCTAATCCCTATAACTAGTCAACGTGAGTTCGATTTTGGATTTTGGATTTTGGATTTTAGATTTTGGATTGGGTTTTATCCCAATTTCGTTTAATCATGCAACAGATCGACCTTAGGAACGCTCATGCTTGTCATCGGTGTCAACAATCGCCAGAAATAGGTTACTGGTAAGGTATGAAGCCAACCTTAAAATCTTGCGTAGGGTGCGTTCGCAACGCACCAAAACCGTTTTCTGCTCTGAGCCCTAAATTAAAATTTAATACCTGGCTTGGACTTTACCTGAAGTTGACACCAATGAAGGCTTGCGTCCAAAAAGATGTAGCAATCTTTTTTGAAATTGGTATTAATTGTGTCAATCCCAGTCGAAATTAGAAGTTGACTCTTTCTCAACTCCAGAGCCAGAATTGCCTAAAAGGGCGATCGCTGGTTGATTAATTTTAACTTGCTCTTGGCGATCTTTCCCTGGGAATATTTATCGTTCATGGTTGCAGATCGTTTTACCTAATCATCTGATTCGATCCACTGTCAATTGCTTACCAGTTTAAAAGCGATCGCTTTCTAATTTAAAAGTTATGATCGAAATAAAGAGTATAACGCCCATGCTCGAATATAATCCTATCTTAGAGCTCCCTAGAGTTGAAGACCTACCTTGCTCAGATGAAACTCCAGTGGATAGTGAACTACAAATTCTTATTCCTACCCTGCTACAAATTCTCCTCAATCTACTGTGGACGGAGCGAGAAGATTGGTTTTTTGGACTAAATATGGGTATATATCACACCACCGGCCAAAATCCCCGTATTCCCATTGTTCCCGATGGCTTTTTAAGCATCGGTGTTTCCCGCCGTCGAGGAGAAACGGGACGTTTAAGTTATATTACTTGGCAAGAAAACAACATTACTCCAATATGGCAACATTCCTCGCGAACTTTCTGCATTCTGCATTCTGCATTCTGCATTACCTCACCCAAAAGTCTAGTTATTCAACCGGATTTGATATCATCACCCCTTGGAAGTTTATCGTCTTGTGGATGGAGACTATCTCTTACAAAAGGGAGAACCAGTGTGGATGCCCGAAATAGATCTAGGAATTGGAAGAGAGAGAGGAATCTTTCAAAATTGGGAGCGCGAATGGCTTTACTGGTATAATAAACAAGGAAAACGCTATCAAATTCCAGAAGAGTTATTAAAACAAGAACGCCAAAGGGCTCAACAAGCTGAACAAAAAAATACTGAGTTAGAAGCACTTCTAAGACAATACCAGCAGCACTTTGGTGAGCTTCCCCAAGATTAAGAGAAGATTTATCTCCTATGATGATAGATGAATGCTCTCTTAGCCAATTCATACATATTCTATGACTGATAACCCATTACCAAGTAATAACACTAAAGCTCGTAAAGATGACCACATCCGCATTTGCCTGCAAGAAGATGTTCAATGTCGTCAAGTAACCAATGGGTTAGAAAATTATCGCTTTACTCATTGTTGTTTGCCAGAATTAGATTTAGCTGAGATTGATATTACTACTAGCTTTTTCGGCAAAAAATTAGGTACACCTCTGCTGATTTCTTCTATGACTGGAGGGACAAAAAACGCCAAAATTATCAATCATCGTCTTGCTGAAATTGCCCAAACTTATCAACTGCCCATGGGAGTGGGCTCTGGGCGTGTGGTGGTAGAAAAACCAGAAGTAGCCGATACTTTTGAGGTGCGACGAAGAGCGCCTGACATTCTCCTCATGGCTAATATAGGTGCAGTTCAACTCAACTATAACTATGGTAGTCAAGAATGTCGCCGATTAGTTGAATTATTGGAGGCAGATGCCCTCATTCTGCACCTCAACCCCCTACAAGAGTGCATTCAACCAAATGGCGATACTAATTTTAGTGGATTACTTGACAAAATCAGTAATTTGTGCAACCAGCTATCAGTACCAGTAATTGCCAAAGAAGTAGGTAATGGCATCTCTCTCTCTATGGCACAAAAATTAATTGAAGCCGGAATTAAAGCGATCGATGTAGCGGGTGCGGGTGGTACTTCTTGGGCTAAAGTAGAGAGTGAAAGGGCAAATAATCCCTTACAACGTCAACTAGGGCAAACTTTTGCTGATTGGGGCATTCCTACGGCAGAATGTATTGTTAGTATTAGTCAGTTGTATCCAGACATACCCTTGATTGCTTCTGGAGGAATTAGAAATGGTTTAGAAGTAGCCAAGACGATTGCTTTGGGTGCAGATTTAGGGGGTTTAGCTTTTCCGTTTCTGCAAGCGGCAGCAAAATCTACCCAAGCTTTAGATGATTTAGTACAACTTTTAATAGCAGAAATTAAAACAGTTCTTTTTTGTACTGGTAATCCTAATCTTTTACAATTAAAACAATCAAAAAGTTTAGAAAAAATTAAACAATAATTTTAACGAACTACTTGGGAACTATTAAACATACTTCCCAAATCTATTCCTTGCCAATCTTTAATTAAGTCAATAATCATATCTGGATCATGAAAATTTCCGGTAAAATAATCAAATTTATGGCTATAAAGGTTTAAGAAAAAATATAAAATCGTACAATGATCCTTAACTCCAAAACCAAGAGAACAATCAACTCTCCAATTATCAACACTGGTAGCATATTCATAAACAGCAAGGGAAGCTTTTTCTACCTCAATAGCATATTTTTGTTCCCACAATAATAAATCACTAGAATCAATCGCTAATTCACAAAACAATGTAATCGCTGAAAAAATTATATCTGTAGGGTAATATTTCATTTTAGGTAGAGATTCACAAATTTTTAAGATTTGTCGGAATTTTTCTTCTGATGATTTATTCATAAACTTTCTAGTCTCTTAACCAAGATAGACCAAGGATATCTTTGTTGGGCAATTTTATGTGCCTCAGTTTGATTCATCCCTTGATTGATAACTAAATCAGATTCTAACATTTCATGTCTCAAGAATACTTCATCAATTATTGTTCCTTGTCTTAATGTCATCCTTTGCCATGCTTGAACCATAGCGATATCTGGACTAAACTTATATTGAGTGACACCTATCCCAAAAGCATAGTTTTTTGCTCTTTGTACATCTTCTATTTTCAACTGATAGTAAATGGCTATAATTGATACATCATCTTTTATCTTCATAATTTGTTCATAAGCAGCGATCGCCTGTTTAAGATATTTTCTTTCATATTGGTGAAGATGTGACCATTTTTCGTCATTGTTCATTAAATTAATTTTAATTGCTTAATGACTGTTACAATAAAAATTAATCATAAATCATAATTTATTACCAGAATATGAATAAATTTTTCCAACAAACTTTCGCTAGTTTTTTAGGCAGTATTGCCGGATTATTTATATTTTTTTTCCTAGTAACGAGCGGATTGTTAGTATTTTTTGTTACTTTACTATTATTATCTGAAAAAACTCCTCAACTAGAAGATCGCTCAGTGTTGGTATTTAACCTCTCCACTGAAATCAAAGATAGTCTATCTGAGAGTAGCTTAGTAAATATTTTGTCAGAAGATGACACTGAAGTTATTACCCTACGTCAAGTAACTAATGCGATCGAAAAAGCAACGGAAGATAAAAGGATTGTTGCTCTTTTTTTAGATGGTAGAACTGGTAGTATTGATAGTGGTTATGCAAATTTAACTGAAGTTAGATCTGCTTTAGAAAAATTTCGTGCTAAAGGCAAAAAAATTATTGCTTATGATGTTTCCTGGGGTGAAAAAGATTATTACCTTGGTTCAGTTGCTGATACTATCATCATTAACCCTGTAGGGTTAATGGAAATTAATGGATTTAGTTCTCCTCAACTATTTTTTGCTGATGCCTTAGAAAAGTATGGGATTGGAACTCAAGTAATTCGTGCTGGTAAATATAAAGCAGCAGTTGAACCATATACCAGAAACAATTATAGCCCTGAAAGTCGTCAACAAACCCGAGAATTGTTAACAGATTTATGGGATGTTTATCTAACTAAAGTTAGTCTCAGTAGAGAATTAACTCCTGAAAAAATCCAGGTCATCGCCGATGAGCAAGCTATTTTAACCGCTACTGAAGCAAAAACATCTGGATTAATCGATCAGGTAGCTTATTTTGATGAAGTAGTAACTAATTTAAAAACCATAACTGATAGTACCAAAAAAGAATCATTTCCCCAAATCAGCCTCAAAAAATATTTAGACATATCCCAAAATAAACAAATATCTAAAAATAAAATTGCCATAGTTTACGCAGAAGGAACTATTGTGGGTGGTAAAGGTAGACTGGAGCAAGTAGGAAGCGATCGCTTTGCTAAACTGTTAGGAGAATTAAGAAAAAATAAGGAGATCAAAGCAGTAGTTTTAAGAATAAATAGCCCAGGAGGAACTGCAGTTGCTTCAGAAATTATGCTCAGAGAATTACAACTTACAGCTCAGGAAAAACCGCTCATTGTTTCTATGGGAAATGTAGCCGCATCAGGAGGTTATTGGATTGCTACTGCGGCTGAAAAAATCTTTGCGGAAAAAAGTACCATCACTGGTTCTATTGGGGTGTTTGGTGTATTATTTAATCTACAAGAAATTGCTAATAATAATGGCATTAATTATGATGTGGTAAAAACGGGTAAGTTTGCCGATCTTAACGTTGGTTTACGTCCTAAAACGAAAGCAGAATTAAATATCTATCAAAAAAATATTGATAAATTTTACGATCTGTTTCTGGAAAAAGTAGCTAAAGCCAGAAATATACCGACAGAAAAAGTGGCTGAAATTGCCCAGGGTAGAGTATGGTCGGGAAAAGATGCTCAAACCATTGGATTAGTGGATGAAATCGGTGGATTAGATGCGGCCATTAAATATGCTGTCAATAAGTTAGGTTTAGCAGATGATTGGGAAATTGAAGAATATCCAGAAAAGCGTAGTTGGGAAACAGAACTGCTCGCAAAATTAGCAGAAACCAAACTAGAAGAAAAAATTAACGCTCCAGAAGTAATCAATGCCGCCATCTGGCAATTAAAGTCAGAATTAGCAATTTGGCAAGTTCTCCAAGAGCCCAATAGTGCTTATGCTATCTTACCTTTTAAATTAGAAATAGAATAAATTTGGTTGATGGTCGATGTTTAATTCGAGTATGATGCTAGAAAAATACCGCAAAAATGCTTTGAAATCAGAATTAAATCAGGAATGGAATCGGGAGAAACGAGAGTGGTATCAAGTAATTTGGCGATGGCAATATTCAGTAATCCCAGCAATTATTCCAAGAGTAATGTTGTGTACTGTCTTTGCTTTATTAATTTCCTTACTCTATCATTACCGAATCAATCTTGCCTTATCAATGGAAAGTAGTATCGTGCCTAGTCTAGTTTTAGGTTTATTATTAGTATTTCGCACTAATACCGCTTATGAAAAATTTTGGGAAGGAAGAAAGTTATGGGGAACTTTAATTAATACTGTACGTAATGCAGCACGCACTATTTGGGTTGCTGTGGAAGAAAAAAAGCCTGAGGATAGAGAAGAAAAAATCATTAATATTCGTCTGTTGGTTGCTTTTGCTGTAGCAACTAAGCTTCACTTAAGAGAAGAAAAAGTTAGTTACGAGTTAGTAGACTTAATACCGGATCAATGGTATCAAAAACTAAAAAACATGAACAATCCTCCCTTGGAAATAGTATTTTGGATTGGAGATTATATCCAACATCAATATGAAAAAAAATGTATCAATGCGTATCAACTAAGTGCCATATTTAAGTTATTAGACACATTAACAGATGTTTTAGGAGGTTGTGAAAGAATCAAAAAAACTCCAATTCCCCTAGCTTATTCTATTCATTTAAAACAACTATTACTTTTATATTGCTTGGGTTTACCGTTTCACATGGTGGATGATTTACAATTCTGGACTGCTCCGGTAATATGTATCATTAGTTTCGCCGTATTTGGGATAGAAGAAATAGGGATTGAAATTGAAAATCCCTTCGGCTACGATCCTAATGACTTACCCTTAGATGATATTTGTCAAACTATGTTAAAAAATATAGAAGACTTAATCAGTCTTGCTCCTTGTGTACGTTATTGGAAAAATATTAGTGTTATTAAAGAAAAGCCATGAGTTTACTAGCATCGGAAACGATCACTTTTGAAGAGGCGATCGCCTTTACCCAATCACTTCTGGAGCGGATAGATACTATCAACGAAGTAGAAAAAGAAGCAGCGATCGCCTCGTTAGTTAAAACTGAAAACGGTGCCAGAGGTTTTTTCGTTACCTACTTAACTGACGAGCGTGAGTTTGCAGACAGTCCTTCTCCAGGCATCGTTAATGGTTTAAAATCTGCCCCAGAAACTGTCAGTGAATTGTTAGTCAAAAATGTAGCTATGTCAACAGCAATGGCCATAACCCATCAGCGCAATAATCATGCAGAAATGGCACAAAAATCAGAGCAAGTAACAGAGCGTAGCGTTAATTTAATCATAGAATTACAACTAAATGCTACTACAAATAAATTGAAAAACTTACAAGATACTATTAATTTAGGTGCAGGTAAATATCAAAAATTTTTACAACGTTGGGGTTATGATGATGAACAAAAACAGACAATTAAAAAAATTGTAGAACAGTTATTAAACAGCGATCGAACTTAAAGCTAATTACTTGGTTGATTTGTTCTCTCTTCTCAGTTACAATTATTAACAAAACATCTGATATCTGAAGCCTTGTTAGTAACATCATCTTTAGAGGAAATCTTTAAACCGAATGCCATCGCTCTTGGTAACTTTGATGGTATTCATCAAGGACATCAACAAGTCCTAAAACCAATCTTTAATCCTAATTGCTCACCCTCAACTGGATCGGAAAAAAGAATCTATCCTACAGTTGTCACCTTTAACCCTCATCCAAAAGAGTTTTTTACGGGAAAAAAAAGACAATTATTAACACCTTTAGATGAAAAAATAAAATTATTAGAAAATTTAGGAGTAGAACAGCTAGTTTTATTACCATTCGATCGAGAATTAGCAACTCTTACCCCCCAAGAATTTGTCGAAAAAATTTTAATTAATCGCATCTTAGCTTGTTTAATTAGTGTAGGAGAAGATTTCCGTTTTGGATATCAACGGCAAGGAAATGCAGCAGATTTACAGGTTATTGCCGCTCCCAAAGGAGTTAAAGTGGTAATTGCTCCCGAAAAAAGCTTGAAAATGAAAGAACATGGAAATATTCGCATCAGTAGCTCCCAGATTCGTCAAGCTTTAAGCCAAGGAGATTTGGATACTGCTAATCAAATGTTAGGACGTAAATATAGTATTGCCGGTCAAGTAGTAGAAGGGGAAAAGTTAGGTCGGAAAATTGGTTTTCCCACTGCTAATTTAGCATTATCTCCAGAAAAATTTTTACCCCGACCGGGAGTATATGCGGTACAAGTATATCTTCAAGGTAGAGAAGAAATTAAACATCCAGGGGTAATGAATATTGGTTGTCGCCCTACAGTAGGGGGAAAAAATACCACAGTTGAAGTACATATGTTAGATTGGTCTGGAGATTTATACAATCAAACGATCGCGGTGATACTAGAAAAATTTTTGCGTCCCGAACAAAAATTCTCGTCCCTGAATAAGTTAAAAAGCCAAATTACTCTTGACTGCGAACAGACTCGACAGGTTATAACCTCTGAATTGATTAATTCATAATTCATAATTTACCTTGCTGTTATGAGAGAAAAAATTGCTATTCTCAAAGAAAATCTTGCTCTTACCATTGTCGGCAAAGAAAATCCGATTAAACTGGTTTTAGTTGCCTTATTGAGTGGTGGTCATGCTTTACTCGAAGATGTACCCGGAGTAGGAAAAACCTTATTAGCTAAATCCCTGGCTCGTTCCATTAATGGTAAATTTCAGAGAATCCAGTGTACTCCCGATCTTTTACCTGGTGATATTACCGGAACCAACATTTGGAACCCTAGCAATAGAGAATTTGAATTTTTAGCTGGTCCTGCTTTTGCCAATATACTATTAGCAGATGAAATTAACCGGGCGACTCCTAGAACTCAATCTGCTTTACTAGAAGTAATGGAAGAAAAACAGATAACTATTGATGGAGTAGGACGAATGGTGCCAACCCCATTTTTTGTCATTGCTACCCAAAACCCAGTAGAATATCAAGGTACTTTCCCTCTGCCGGAAGCACAAATGGATCGCTTTACTCTCTCTTTCAGTTTGGGTTATCCCTCAGAAACAGAAGAATTGCAAATGCTACAAAAACAATTAGAGCCGAGCAAAATTAGCGCTCTTCAACATTGTATTACTCTTGAGGAAGTAAAAGAATTACAACAACTTTGCACTGAGGTTAAAGTAACTACTGAATTGCAGAAATATATTATCAATCTGATTAGAGCATCCCGTCAAGATGATGAAATTACTCTAGGGGTTAGTCCTCGTGGTACAGTAGCTTTACAAAAAGCTGCTCAAGCGTTAGCCTTTTTAGAAGGGAGAGACTATGCTATTCCCGATGATGTGAAATTTTTGGCACCTAATGTACTTTCCCATCGTCTCATTGCTACAGTTGGTCGCAGCGCCAAGGCGATCGTTTCTCGATTAATAGGTTCAGTTCCCATTGAAGTAAACAGTTAGATAAAAATGTTAAAGTTTGGTCATAGATACAGACAAAGACGTTTTCTGGGTCTGATTTTAGTACTCATTATAGCCTGGAGCTTGGTTTTAGGAGGTGCGATCGCCATAGCTTTAAACCCTCGCTCATCAACTTCTGATCTGAAATCGGTAGATCCTGCCATTGGTAAATATAAAGTTGGGGAAGAGCTTTATCTAGAAAATTGTTCTGGATGTCATATACCCATTCCCCCGGCAGTTTTACCTTCAGAAACTTGGGAAAAAATTTTAGAAAATCCTGATAATCATTACGGGGTAAAAGTAGAAGGTTTAATTAGACTAACTCAGGTATTAATTTGGGAGTATGTGAGCCGCTATTCTCGCCCTTTATCAAAAAATGAGGGGCGACCAAATTATATCTCTCAATCCCGTTATTTTAAAGCACTTCATCCTAAAGTAGCTCTTCCCGATCCCACTACCCATCGTAGTTGTGTTGAGTGTCATCCTAACGCCATTAAATTTGACTATCGCACCCTTAAATAATCAGAATAATCAATAATTAATCAGTGTAAGAACAGCTTTAATTATTACTCTTTAATCGCGCTCGTGACTCATTTCTCGTTCTTTTGAGAACTGGATGCTAATATTTTAATACAAGAGTTGATTAAAGAAGCAGATAGTGCCGCAATACTGCTCGGTTAAGGAAATATAAGTGTCGGTGGAGAACTGTCGGTGATAGATAACACAGTAGTGGCAATAATAAAACGCCAAGATTCAGAAGGAGAATTGCGTTAAATGAAAAATTGGCAAAAATTGGGATTAATTGTTATTTTAATACTCACTCTATTGGTGACACCATTATGGGCACAGTCTAGTCAAAAAAAGGCTGTGGTTATTGATGGTAGAGAAATTTTACAACTAGGCAGTTATGAATCAGTTCCAGCAGAAGTTCGTACTAAATGGATTTATTCTCAACTTGAAGAAGTGATCCAATCAGAGGAAAAACCAAGGGCTATAGTAGAAGAACGCAATCAATCACCAACCATCAGACTTAACGATCGCTACCTCCTAACTGTAACCGAACAAGATACAGATTCTGGTGTTACTACCCAAAGACAAGCTTTTATCTGGGCTGAAAAAATTGAGCAAGCAGTTGAACAAGCACAACAAGAAAGAAGTCAATCTTTTATTATTAAACGCTTATTGTTAGTAGCTTTGCTCTTAATTGTTACTCTGGTGGTGAATTGGTCGTTGGGAAGAATGTGGTGGCGATCGCTTCCTTTTTTTCGTCGCCTTTTACACCTACCGGAAAATGATACGAGATCTCCAGGAGCTCAAGGTTTAAATTTAATTTTAAGTTTGACTTTACTGGCCTTGAGAATTACTCTTTATGTAGCAGTTTTAATTTATATTACTAACCTTTTTCTCTTCACTAGAGTATGGAGCTATCGCATCAGAGATCGATTTGTCGATCGCTTATCTTCTCCTTTATTAACTATTGGCAAAAATCCTTATTCAATCATCGATTTTTCGGTTTTAATTTGCTTGTTAATTGGTTTAGTTTTTGTAGCTAATACTCTTGCTAATTTGCTGCGTGCTAGAGTCTTGAGATTAACCCAAATCAACCGAGGAATTCAAGAAGTAATAGCTATTACTGCCAAGTATACTTTTATTTTTATTGGTTCAATAGTCATCCTTCAAGTATGGGGGTTTGATCTTAGTTCTTTAACTATTTTAGCCAGTGCTGTGGGTGTGGCAATTGGTTTTGGTTTTCAAGATATTGCCAAAAATTTTGGCAGTGGTTTAGTCTTACTTTTTGAACGTCCTATTAAAGTAGGTGATTTTGTAGAAGTGGATAAATATAGGGGTACAGTAGAATATATTGGTGCGAGGAGTACCCTGATTAGAACTTTAGATCAAGTCTCCATTATTGTACCTAATTCTCGTTTTCTGGCAGAAGAAGTAATTAATTGGAGTCATCAAAATCCCATTTCTCGCTTACATTTACCAGTAGGAGTCTCTTATAGTGCTGACGTCAAACTAGTCAAGACTGCTTTATTGGAAGCAGCATCTCAATGCAGTGAAGTGTTATCGTCACCCCCGCCGCAAGTGATCTTTTTGGGGTTTGGAGATAGTGCGATCGATTTTGAATTATTAGTTTGGATTAAGGAACCACTATTGCAGATTATTATCAAAAGTGAACTTTATTTTGCGATCGAAGCCTCCTTAAAACGACATAAAATTGAAATTCCTTATCCGCAAACAGATTTACATTTCCGCTCAGGTCAACTTCCCTTACAATTATCTTCGGACTTAGAAAATTTGCTCAAAAATTTATTAGCAAAAAATAAAAACAATTAAATTTATGGTCGTAATCGGTCTACTAGAGCAATTCTATTGGCATTGTGATACTGGGGGTTGGAGTTCACGAAGATTAAAGAAATATATAAATATTAGCCTGAGGTGAGTTATCTAAGTTAATCTAGATTAAGGAGTGGTTAAGAACTAGAGTTTTGTCAGTATTCCCCTCTCAAGAACTATTTTTGATAAGGAACTCCTGAATACTTGTCGGGATTGGTGAGTAGGGAGTGGGAGAGAGCTGACAAGGGTAGGTTTGAAACATTTACCTTTGACACAAGCAGGGGGAGCTCCGGAGTAGGGAGTAGAGGAGAAATTTACACACTCACAGGAGTTTTAGATGATTGAGAGAGAAGATAAATATCAGGAACTTTATGTTCGAGTACAATCCTTGTTAGAAGATTTATCTCAACAAACTAGAGGAGAGGAAACTCTCAAAAAAATCTACAAGTTACTTGAAGATCATAAATTGGAGCAAAATAATCAGGCAACAGATATAAATGATAAATTTCAATACTTTAATTTAAAAATTCAACCTTTACTCAAAAAATTATATCAACAACCAACTAGAGGGAGACTAATTCAAGAAATTTACTCCCTACTCTACTATCACTTTGCTGCTTCAGTAGCAGAAGATTTTCATAAGTGGAGTGAAAATAATATCCAACTGATTACTTACGGTGATAGTATTCGCAGCAATGGTAAAGAAAAACCCCTAGTTACTCTCTATCGCTTTTTAGAAAAATATTTAGGTGATACTATCACTGGCGTACATATTTTACCCTTTTTTCCCTACAGTTCCGATGATGGATTTGCCGTTATCGACTACCTTCAAGTCAACCCAGAATTAGGAGATTGGGATGATATTAGGCGTATTGCTCTCAAGTTCAATTTTATGATTGATTTAGTGATCAATCACGTTTCCAGTAAGCATATCTGGTTTCAACAGTTTAAAGAGGGGAGCAAACCAGGTTGTGATTATTTTATCGCAGTCAATCCCAAGCAAGATCTTTCTGCGGTAGTTCGCCCACGCAGTAGCCCTCTCCTCAGCACAGTTGAAACGAAACAGGGGACAAAATCTGTCTGGAATACGTTTAGTGAGGACCAAATTGACGTTAATTTTGCCAATCCCGATGTTTTACTAGAATTTATCAAGATTATTCTTTTTTATATTGAGTTAGGGACAAAATATATTCGTCTGGATGCAGTAGGTTTTTTGTGGAAGCGTTTGGGTACGAGTTGTATTCATCTTCCGGAGACTCATACTGTGATTCGCCTACTGCGAGAAATTTTGCAAATAGTTAATCCAACAGTTGCTTTAATTACGGAAACTAATGTGCCTAACCGTGAAAATTTGAGCTACTTTGGTAATCGTAACGAAGCACATATCATTTACAATTTTTCTCTACCTCCACTTCTGCTTAATGCTTTGTTACAAGGAAAATCAGATCACCTGAAAACATGGATGATGCATTTGCGTCCCGCGCCTAGAGGCTGTGCATATCTTAATTTTACTGCTTCTCATGATGGAATTGGCCTACGCCCTGCCGAAGGTTTATTATCTCTAGATGAATACGAAAGTATGTTAGGGATGATGCAAAAATTTGGTGGTAAAATTAGCTATCGCAAAAAACCTGATGGTAGTGAATCTCCTTATGAGATCAATATCTCTTGGTTTGAGGCCATGAAGGGTACAATTAAGGGTGAAGATGAATGGCAAATTGAGCGTTTTCTCTGTTCGCAAATTATTATGCTTGGTTTAGAAGGTATTCCAGCATTTTACATTCATAGTTTTCTTGCTACTGCTAACGATCTGGAAAATGTAGCTAAAACGGGGCAAAATCGTGCTATTAATCGCTGTAAATGGGATTATGAAGCATTAGAAGCATTACTCAATCATTCTCAATCTAACCAATCTATTGTGATCGAAGAATTGTCTCGCCTAGTTAAAATTCGTCGCCATCAACCAGCTTTTCATCCCAATGCTACTCAATATACTCTTCATCCTTTAAATAGGGCTTTATTTGCTTTCTGGAGACAGAGTATCGATCGCGATCAAAGTATTTTCTGCATTCACAATCTCAGTAGTGAGTGCCCAAAGTTGGTGTTATCTGAATTAAATTTAACTGATACGGAACCGTGGTGTGATTTAATTAGTAAAAAAGTGATCGAAAATATTTATGCCACATATACTCTTAAACCCTACCAATGTCTCTGGATTACTAATAAATTTAAGAGGAGTGATGTAGATGAATACCAGTTAGTAACCCCCATATTCCATTCAGGGGCTTGAAAAGCTAGTGGTAGAGTGCGAAAATAATGCGGAAGTTGGCAACAAATCGAAGGACTTAATTAATTTTAGTTTTGAGTTTTGAGTTTTGACTTCCGCCCAGCGGTACTAGCAGCCAACTGGCGTATCAAGATAAAATGGAGTTTAGCTTGTGCGGTAAACTTAACCTGAGCTTACTGGATGTGGCAGTCCAAACTGTCGGAGGTTTTTAGATGACTTACACTACCCAAGAGTTAATTCAGATTCTCGATCAGGAATTGCACGCGACTTGGAAGGGAGAAAGGATTATTTTTTCCACCAGCCAGAGAATAGATAACCCCGTAGTTTCTAAGGCGATCGACCTACAAAGAGTAGGCAAAGTCTTTGTTTATCGTGATTTTCGCCTTCAAATCCATCAATATCAACAAAAACATCAAGTATCAGGAGTTTTCTGGCGTTCTACGCATTTTAACGGTCAATCAGTCAGTTTTCCAGAAGTTCACAATCAATTAATGGCTGTAGAAGGGGACAAAGAAATTCTCATCAAGGCCAAAAATTCCGTGTTGAAATTTTGGCGTGATGTGACAGCCCAAATGCAGTTTTACTTGGCTGGCGATCGCCTCAACCCCCTACCGACAAAATCGCTAGAACAGTTTTACCAAGAAGCAGAATGGGCAGAAGTTGACGCGGGCAGAGGAGAAGTTTATCTGGGCTTATGTTGGGGCGATCCCAATGAATATATTTATCGATGGGCAAAGCCTGAATCTGGGTGTCATCGTATCATTGCTGCTGTCAATCAGCCTAGTTCCATAAATATTTATTAATAGTTGATAGTTGATAGTTGATGGTTGATGGTGGAAAACAATGAGCAATCAACAATGAACACTATTGTTGTTAATATACTACTTATAGGAGATGTCTAATTTTCATGATTTTATCGATGTAAGCTGAGGGGGTGACAAGCACCCTGTAAACTACACTCAACAAGGGATTGAGCTGGTCAGATTGACTACTTCATCAAGTTTTCCCTCTAGCTTATTGACAATAGTATAATCTTATATGACTAATTAAGTATCAAGTTACATAATAGACATGACAGATTTTCCTTTGTAACTATCTCGAGAATGTTCTCTGTTTTATACATAGAGATTACCTATTCTGTTTGAAAGTAGAAGAAAACATATCCAAAGATTTTTGAGCTTGATAACTTTAAGTATTCCTCTTATTTGGTTTCCTCTAATCGAATTTATTATTACTCAACAATTTCCCCTGGATTATCCCTTAATAATTATTCTGGATAGGACACAATGGCAAGATAAAAACATTTTCATGCTCAGTGTAGTGTGGCATCGTCATGCTTTACCAATTTATTGGAATGTTTTAGAAAAGAAAGGAGCCAGTAATTTCAAGGAACAGAAAGCTTTAATTAGACCAGTATTAAAACTGTTAAAGAAGTATCACGTTATGATTATTGGGGATAGGGAATTTCATAGCATTAAATTAGCAACCTGGCTGAAACAAGAAAAAAATAAAGGGAAACAGAAAATCGATTTTGCTTTCAGGCAAAAAACAGATACTTTTTTCCATAAAGGAGGTAAAAAATATCAAA